>Ga0209417_1000485_pt1 | contig 92754 bp, 96 predicted proteins | sample RifGroF2_FD_184002 | JGI IMG/M metagenome (GOLD analysis project Ga0209417, IMG submission 184002) | Groundwater microbial communities from Rifle, Colorado, USA - Groundwater F2 (SPAdes) (version 2) | ecosystem: Environmental > Aquatic > Deep subsurface > Groundwater | place: Rifle, Colorado... | reverse complement strand
TATGTTTATGAGATACAAGAGAGATTAAATAATCGCGCTAGAAAAGCCCTTAATTACTTAACACCTAACGAAGTTATCGCTCTAGAGTTCTAAAAAAGGGGCTCTAAATTCTTGAATTCAATTTTTCATGAATTTTTGGTAATATTTTTCTTGTCCAAATTTTTCTTGGGCAATTTGCGCAATTTTCTTTTCATCGAAAACAATTTTTCCGGAAACTATTTGAGAAATTTTTTCTTTAACTTCTGTTAAATCCTTACAAATAAAACCGGTTTTTCCTTGTTCGATTATCTCTTTGTAAGCTCCAGCATCCAGAGCGATAAAAGGTTTGCCGAGCGCGATTGATTCCAAAGCCACCAGCCCAAAAGTTTCCGGTAGTTTTGAAAGAGAAATAGTAAAAAGTGCTTGATTAATATAATTTTTTATTTCTTGAGAACTCAAAAATCCCAAATATTTAATATTCTCTTGTTTTGGTAAAACAAAATTTTCTTCGATATTTCCAGCTAAATATAATTTTATATTTTTTTCATCCTTAAAGATGTCAATTAACGCATCAACATTTTTTTCCTTAGAAATGCTGCCATAGTAAAAAGCATAGCGTTCTGCAATATTTTTATCCGTATCTAATTTATTATTAATAAAATCTTGTGAGATAAAATGTGAAATTATTTCAATTTTTTCCGGATCTATCCCCTCTCCAATTAGAATATTTTTCACAAATCCACTAGGCGCGATGAATTTATCCACATATTTTTCATAAAATCCAAATAATTTATTAAATTTAAATTCTAAAAGCACCAGCAAACTTTGAATATAAGATTTCTTAAAACACTTATTTTTTAGAAAATACCAAGACCTGTTTCTATTCAATTCATTCCATTTTTTTCCATTACAAAGCAAGGAATAATCCGGGCAAACTAAATTATAATCATGCACCGTCATAATAATTGGAATGTCCCGTTTTTTTATCTCACTTAAAATCGAGGGGGAAATATGATGATAAATATTATGAATATGCACGACATCTGGCTTGAAATCATCTAAGAGTTTTCTGATTTTTATTTTCGCTTCAAAAGAATAAATTCTAAAAAGACCTTTAAGTTTAGAAAATACAGAATCCTTTTCCCCGAAACCAACATTACTCACAAAATATTTCTCCCAAACAGAAGGAATATTATTAGGATGTTTCATGGAAAAAACTGCCACTTGGTGGCTGTGAGATTTCAAAAGCGCAATCACATCCAAATAATGCTTTTCGGCACCTCTTCGCAGATAATTAAATTTGTTTATTTCTAAAATTTTCATGTGATTATTTTTGTCATTCCTGCGAAAGCAGGAATTCAGTCATCAAATATTTTTATCGCAATAAACTTAATCTCTACACTAGATTCCCTCCGCCAGCTGGCGGATTCACGGGAATGACACTTATTTTTCTTGATAATCCTAGAGCTATCCAGAAAAAAATTGAAAGCAAATTAGTTTCAAGATATGGTTGGAAACAGAGTGAGATTACAAAAATTGAAAGCGCACCCAGAATGGAAAATTTATAAAAAAGATTTTCCTTTTTAACAATACTTCGAACGAGTTCTTTTATGTTGCTATATAAAAATAGCAAAAACATCCCTATGCCTAAAATTCCTAATTGGATAAGAATTGAAAGATATGAATTATGGATATTTCGCACTTCAATATAATCGCGATAACTTTCTGTTTCGGCATAAACTTTCTTTCCAGTGCCAATTCCCAAAATTGGATTATTTTTAAATTCTTTATATGATGCATTCCAAACTAACTTTCTCCACGCAAAACTTTCATCATTGCCAGCATTTCCAATTGAAGCGCCTCTTTGGAGCACTGCTTCGGTTGTACTTTTAAAATCAGTGTGTATTTTTGAACTAGGAGTCATCAATATTACATAAAAAACAAAGATCAAAAGACATATAAAAACCAGAAAATATTTATAGAAAATATTTCGCAAAACTTTTCTATTTTCTTTGGAAAATAAAACATAGATTAAAAAGATAGATAGAAAAATGGCAATCCAAAGATGGCGCATCATTGTACCAATAATTCCAATTCCCCAAATGGCTAAAAGCCAATAAAAAATATTTCTTTTTTCTTTTTGAAAGATTAAATAGATTAAGGCAGAAATAAAAGCTAGGGAAAGATAAAGTCCGTGAGTAAATGCCAAAATTCTGACGCCTTCTGTGGAAAGTGGAGTAAACTGCGTCCACAAACCTTCACCATTTATAATGCCATAAATTATAAGACTAATAACAAAAATTGCTCCCGTAAGAAAAAAATGAAAAAATCTTTTCAAATCATTTTTGTCCCTAACTAAAACAAGAGTAGCAAAATATATTAGCGGATAAAAAGCATAATTTTTGAAGGTAGAAAAAGCTAGGACTGAATCAGCTTTAATTATGTAAGCACTAAAAAAGAAATAGAAAATATTAAGCAATATAAATGCCCAAAGCAAATAATCAGATTTTTGCATATGCACAGATTTGATTATCTTGAAAATTAGTTGGATTGAAATACTAACAAAAATTGCCAAAAGAATTATGTCTAATGGATAAATTTTGTATTCTACTTTTCCCATCAAGATTGTAGAAAGGGTGAAAAATCTTTCAAAGATAATAGTGAGAAATGTGAGAGCGAAAAGTCCGGAGCGTGGAAAAAACAAGACAATTATAAAACTTACTCCTATAGCCAGAAGATAAATTGGCAAGATAAAACCAGTCAAAAAATTGGCTAAAATAAAGCCACTTACAAAGATTATCACAAAAATTGCGCTTAGGGTTTCGAGATGAATATTAATTTTTTGGCTATTTTTAGGCATAATTATTACTTTCAATATAACGCATAACCATAGCATAAATCCGAAAAAAAAGCAAGCCCCGAAGTTCGTGAGAACCGCAGGGCTTCTGGTTGTGGCCGAAATGTCGGCTTAAGGTTGTTGGCAGGGGCAGGTTGTTTGAAAAACATAGGTTTGCTTTCCTTCCACCACAGCACCCTTTACGATTTCGACATTCCTTCCATTAAACTCCGATCTGAGTGGATGTAATGAACCATCCAGCGCCCAAAAAAGGGAGATTATTTCATCATTCTCATAAACCTTGGCTTCAATTTGAAATTTTGTGTCACAAGGTACATTTCCTATAGACTCGAAGATTGACATCTTTCCGGAAATAGGAAGCTTACGAACAAATAATCTCATATTTCCTACTCCATATGCTACGAGATACATTTCGGGCATTATAAGATTGTTGTAAAAAGGGTTTGTACTGAAAAAAAATCTGTCCCACTCAATCAATACGACATCATAGCATCCTTCAAATGTTTGAAAATCAGATGCTTCTATGGCGAGTATTTTGGTGGCAGGGTTATAGTCGGCATAGAATGTATCGCCAGCAAAAACTGATCTGGCGAGGAAAACCACACAAAAAATTGCGAGAAAAAATATTTTTTTCATGACATATGCTCCTTAAAAAAGTATTTGATTATTGTTTAATTATGACGACAATCGTCATAGATTATGATGACAGAAAAGCAAATCCGTTGTTTATCCCCTCCTTTCCATATTTGGTTGTTAAAGAAAATTAAGTTCCTCCTTATTTAATACTACACTTGAAACAATAAAACCACAACATAGTATTTGTGGTGTAATAAAAGCTTATAAATTAGATGAAAATAAATAACCCCCAGAAGCTCAATGAGTTCCCGGGGGTTATCGTCTAAAATTATCGCAATTTCCATTTAGCCTTCCTCAAGGGCTAGCGGAAGAAAAAAATTATTGAAGCCGAGGTTGTTGGCGCCGATACAATAACAACAGAATAAGACAACACAGGCCGACAATCAACCATGGCAAGTAATAATCCCTTGCCTTTTCCAATGATGATTTTGGCGGGAGTGGCGCTACCTTTTCTTGGATGTCTTTTGCAACACCCATTAAAGTTTCGCCTTCTACCGTCGGCTCGCCAATGGCTACTTTGGTTTTTTCGGCGACCTCGAGTTGCTTGGTCGCCTTTTTGTGGAGATCGCCCAAACCGGCAATTTCCTCTTCAGGTGTTGCCTTACCGACTGAAGCCTTGATGGCTTCGGTGTCGGCTTTGACCTTTGCGATTTCCACACATGGGTCGCATTTCTTTGTCTTCGGCTTTTTTACGGCCGGAGTTTTCGCGACTGCGACCGAGGTGGCGGCAACTACAGGTGCCGGAGTCGGTGGCGTTTGAACGACCGGAGCGAGCGCGGGTGAAATTTGAACAGGAACTTCAACAGGCTGTACCATACCTGACGGGCACGGCATAATATTTCCGACTGCCTTATAATAAGACGAATCGGTTATGCCGGCGATCAAAGAAAAATGATGACCGCCGTTGCCGTCTTCACTGTCGCGGGAAGGACCGGAATATTCGACAATAACTGTCTTATTATCCGGGATCAACATGCATGACGGAATTAGACCCCAGAGAGATCCATGCTTAACATTAAAAGCGAATTGGGTCGCTAGGGTATCCTGATACAAATGCACCAATAACAGCTTAGAATTAATTCTCTCTGCCGGTCTGAAGGCGTTTTTGATCATGCCCCATCCGCGAGATTTAACGGTGTCGTTGCAGAATTGTATAACACCGTCAATCATATCAAGTGCCGCCGGATTTTCAGAGCGAAAATAAAGCTCGCCACTGACATCCCCGGATACATACACTGGAGAAGGCAGGTTAAATGTTGTTGCCAGTGAAATTGCGGGGAGAATAAAAATCCCCACGATGATTGCCAATACGATCAAATACTTTTTTTTCATGACACATAGTCTCCTTTTTTTTGTATGTTCAGGTTTATTTTTTCTGGAATACATGCATAATGTCATTCCATGTGAGTGAAATATACGCACCGTAAGTGTCTGCTCTGTCTTTTTCATTCGTCAAATCCGCTGTTACAGCGACTTGCAAAGCAAGGTCTGAATTAAGCGGAATACGAAGTGATAAAGCCGGCGTGATACCTGTAGTGGTTTCATCAGGCGATATATGCCAAATTGGACCAATGGAAGGCATCAGAGTGATGCCATTGGGCCAGCCAATCTCATAAAAAACACGAGGATTGACATAGCCGTCCTTACCGATGTCGCGAGCCTCAAATAATGAATCGATAATCAGACCAGCACGATTAAGCGGATTAAAAACTTTATCTAACTCGGAATAGATTCCATAGGCAAAGTTTGTTTCCTTCTCTGTGCCGTTATTGATACTGACACCGATACGCGGTTTTAGCAGAAGATGATAACTTTCATGTTCGTCTAGCGTTTCATACCACGCCGGTTGATACATGATTTTTACCTTCTGCCACTCGTAATCATTAACGCTTCCTGGTTCATACATAATGAACGCACCAAGAAAGCTAAAGTTTCTGCCGGCATCTTTCCATTCAGACCAATGATTTGCTTCGGCGATAAAATATCCGCCCCGTAAATCATTATCATTCCAATATCCGCCGGCTGTGAGGCCGACTTCATTAAACGATTTGCCGAACTGAAAAGGTGTTGCAAAATCCTTTAATTGGTTTGGTCGTGGAGGCGGAGCGATGTAATTCTCCGAGCTCATCTGACTCGGGTTAGATATTTGATCATCGGCCATAGCTGTAATAAAACAAGCTTGACCACTTGCCGAACCAACTGCAAGCAACATAATTGCCAATGTGAGTAATAATATTTTTTTCACCGTCACTTCTCCTTGCTGTTACATTTTATTGTTTTATATTATATACGCTTTATTGCGATAATTTGTTAACGAACTTAAACCACAAAATTTTTCGTGGTTTGGGAATTCCGGAAAAAATTCCGGAATAATCAAACCAAAGAAAACAACTATTTGTCATTGCGAGGGAGCATAGCGACCGTGGCAATCTCGAGTTTTGTGAACTTAATTCTGGGATTGCTTCGCGGAGTTTATCCCGCTTACAGCGGGGCTCGCAATGACAATGGCATATTATTATTTTTGATTCAGTCTTTCTTTCCAATAATCGCTATCAGCTGACACATAATTTTCATCTTCTAAAGGATACATTTCTATTTGATTTTCTTCTTTTATATTTCCAATTTGACTGCGATAAAGCGCAAACATAAAAACCAAAATCATTCCAATTACAACTCCTGCCAAACTAGCTAAAACGATTTGTTCAACCGAAGGATTTTTTTCCACGATTGGACCGGAAAGAATTTGAATCTTCAGATTTTGATTGGCGCCTAAGAACATTGAATTCTTATTGATCAAAACATCCAGCGCTCCATCAGAAATATCTTTTGTTTGTTTGACAGTGTCGCCAAAAACTTCCAAACTCAAAATGCCAGCCGTAGAATTCTTTTTAATACTGATTATCTTTTGCCAAGTTTTCAGTTTTTGAGCTTGATCGCCGGAAAATAAACCAGCGGAAATTTTTCCTGTTGCGACTGTTTCATCCAAAAATTTCTCGCTATAAATCGTTTGTGACAAAATATTGGACAGATAGTCAACGCTGCGACTCATTGCATAATAATCCGCTGTGCCTTCTTGGTTTTGCACAATTAGCATATCTGTGCTTGAGCGAAAACTCTTTTGGCTCACAATCAAGACTAAAAAAGAAACCGCGCCAAGAAATAATCCGGCTAAAATAGCGGTTTTTAGCTGTTTTTTGGCTAATTGAAACATATTTTGAATCTCCATAAATTTAGCACTTTATTTGAAATTAATTTAACAATGGATATTAGCAGAAAAAGCCTAATTTGTCAAATATCAAAAAATATACTATAATTTTATTAGAAATTAATCTCTATAATAAACTTTAAAATAAAAATGGAACTAAAAGAAAAACTGGTTGAGATGGAGAAAATCAATCTCACCTATAACCGTGGAAAGGCTAACGCTTTCCAATCTTTGTTTGATGTCAATCTTACCATTAAAAAAGGAGAATTTGTAGTTATTCTTGGACCTTCCGGTTGCGGAAAATCATCTCTTTTGAATATTCTTGCCGGACTGGAAGCACCGGACAGCGGATCAGTCAAAATAAACGATGTGGATATTTTGAAAATGAAAACTTCTGAACGAATCAGTTTTCACCGCACTAAAATAGGGATGGTTTTTCAATCATACAACTTGATCACAACTTTGTCAGTTTTAGATAATGTGGCTTTACCACAAATTTTTGTCAACACAGGAAAAAGCGAACGGGAGAAAAAAGTGATGCTTCTTTTAGAAAGATTTGGTATCAAGGAACAATGGAAAAAAATTCCCAGCGAACTTTCCGGTGGACAACAACAAAGAATCGGTATCGCCCGATCAATTGTTAATGATCCATTTTTAATTTTAGCTGACGAACCAGTAGGAAATTTGGATAGCGCCTCGGCTAATAATGTGATGCAAATTCTGGGAGAATTAAATAAACAGGAAGGAAAAACTATTGTCTTGGTTACTCATAATCCAGAAAATGCTGATTGGGGAACACATATCATCCATATGAAAGACGGAAAAATAACTAAGGAAGAATGGAAAGATGCTTCCGGCGCTTCTCGAGAAGTAGAATCTAAAATGGAAGAAGGAAAATCAGTCTTTGATAAAATTATGGAAAAATTCCGCGGTCTTTCAGAAAAACAAATCAGTTTTCTTATGGAACCCTTGAAAGCTAAATTGATCGCTGAATCATTCTTTATTCCCTATGAAGAAAATCAGATGAAAGTTATCGAGGAATCCATTCGGCTCAAGATGTCAGGATTTTATAGCGAACAATCTTTATTTGAACAATTAGATAAACCTATAGAAAAAGGTGGCGCAGGACTGGACCAGCGCATCGCCAAAAATTTTACCTTGGAATTAGAATCTCTTTTTCAAGTAGCTTTGAAAGTTTTCGGCAAATATCCTGCGGAAGAAAAAGTTAAATTTATAATGAGTCATTTTACTAAAGATAAAAATATTCATATAAGCGAAGAATCTTTTGGAAAAACAACCGACCTTGTCAAAAAAAGAATTAATGACGAAATACCATTTATCGATTTCAAGAAGTTGCTAGACTTACCGATCAGTTTAGGTGGAGCTGGATTGGACAAAAGAGCTGTTACAAAAATACTTCGTGATCTAGACTTGATCCTAATTGTCGGGTTTGGTCTTAAAATTCAACCAGAAAAAAAAGAAGCTACTAAACCAATTGAAGCCCAACCTATAAAAATTAATTAAAAAATATGCTATTTATCGATGTCGTTAGAATTTCAACTCGATCATTCAAAAACAATCGCTTGCGAACAATGCTCACAGTTTTGGGTATTAGTATCGGTATTGGTACTATTTTCTTTTTAGTTTCACTTGGTTATGGTTTACAAAAACTTATTCTGGAAAATATTGCCACCCAAGATTCTCTCTTGGCTTTGGATGTTACCCAAAAAAATGAAGCGGTAAATTTAAATCAAGAAAGCATCAATGCCATCAAAGAAATCAAAGAAATCACTGATGTTTTCCCTTTGATCAGTCAAGAAGCCCAAATTTCGGGAAACAATCTCACTTCTTCGGCTAAAATAAACATTGTTCATCCTCGCTTTTTGAGTTTGGAAGGAATTTCCGTCAGTCGAGGAAAAATTTTTAAGGATGACGAAAAAGATAGAATCATAATTTCTCTCGCTACGCTTCAGCTTCTTGATATAAATCCAGATGATTTTTCTACCACTGATATCACTATTCGAATTGCTAAAAATCTTTCCACAAAAAATAACCAGCAAGCTTTGTCCAAAGAATCAGACGAAGAAGAAACGCCCAAAAGCGTTGAGCCAATTGAATATGTGAATAAGACTTATAAAATTTCCGGCGTAGTGGATGATATTTCCAACGCTTACATCTATCTTCCTGATTCGTCCGTGAGTGAGATATCCTTTAACAGTTATGATAAATTGAAAGTGCGAGTAAATTCTACCATCAACATCGAGCGCACTCGAAGCAATATCATTGAAAAAGGTTTTTTTGTCAGTTCCGTTTCTGAAACAGTTGAACAAGCTAAGCAAATTTTCAGCATTGCTCAAATAGTACTGGCACTTTTCGGCATCGTCGCTTTAGTTGTGAGCGCCATCGGAATGTTCAACACCATGACCATCGCTCTTTTGGAAAGAACCCAAGAAATTGGAATAATGAAAACCATCGGCGCCTCTTCTTATGATATTTGGAGAATGTTTCTCACTGAATCAATGCTAATTGGATTTTTCGGTGGATTATTTGGAGTGATTACAGGATTTATCCTAAGTAATTTAGTAAATTACGGAGTAAACTGGCTTGCGGGAGTTTTTGGCGGAGACAAGGTTTCACTTTTTTCCCAGCCTTCTTGGTTTATTATTTTCATAATTGTTTTTTCTACAGTAGTGGGAGTAATCACAGGAGTTTATCCAGCTAAACGCGCTGCCAAGCTCAACGCCTTGGAAGCACTAAGATACAAGTAAACGATGCAAATCGCAAAAACTCAAGACACGCCGTGTCCAATTGGACACGGCGTGTCTTTGTCTTTAGACATCCAGTGTCTAAAACATTAGAATTGCACTGGCAATTTTATTTCTTTATCTTCTCGTAAAAGAGTAAATTCAGCTTTATCCCCTTTTTTGTATTCATACAATACATCCGATAAGTTATTTTTCAAATTTATTTCTTTGTCATCAACTTTTATTATCAAATCGTTTATCTTCAGCCCAGCCTTATCTGCAGTAGAATTGAAAATCACCGCCAATCCTTGTTGAGAAGAAGCAGAATAAATCAAGGCTCCCCGATCAAGCGCTAGTTGATTGGCACTGGCTAAAGATTTATTTACCGGCAAATAATAAGCGCCTAAAGAAATGTTGGAACTTGAATTTCCATCGATTACCTTTTTTAAAACCTTTTTTATTTTATTAGAAGGAATTTGAAAATATTGAATTTTTCCATTTTTAATTATCGAGCCAGAAACTGCAATCGCTTGACCAGAATAATCTATCACAGGACCTCCGGCAGAGATATTTTCCTGATTGAAATCAGCCAAAAAAACTCCTTCCATTTTTTCTGCTTTTGAAAGAGTTTCGCCGGAAATATTATAAGCCGGCTCAAAACTGCTAAGCAGTCCCGTTGCAAATTTATTTTGATATTCAAAAGAATCATTACCAATATAAATCAATTTTTCTCCGGGGTTACATTCATCAGAATCGCTAAGGGGCATTGCTGGAAGATTGCTGGCTTCTATTTTCAAAAAAGCCAAATTGCTCCAAGAATCTATTGCCAAAAGCTTTCCGTCATAAACATTTCCACTGTTGGTAGTAATTTTGAAAACTCGATTTGAATCAACTATAGAAAAATTATTCTGTGAAAAATAATCCGGCAAAATAGCATTAACAGCCGTCATAATTATTCCGTCACTAGTCATAATTTCTCCCGTTGCATTCACTGCCTCCTTTATTTTTTTTTGCGTCAAATTTTTGGAATCATCTTGCGGAAAAGAAGAAATATTCACCACTGATGGAATAACTCGATCGGCAATTTTGCTGATAGATGATTCTTCTTTGATATAAATTTGTTCAGTTTTATTAATAACAGTTACATTTTCTCCCGCCTTTTTGAAAAGCGCACATTTGGAAAAAAAAGAATTGGCGCCTAGATACGGAAAAAGATAACGATTGGCAATGATGCCACTTAAACCAGCAATTAAAATTATTCCTACGAGATAAGATGTTTTTTTTATCATATTTTTTATATTACAGGTATCCATTTAGAACTAATTAAGACTAGGCTAGCGAGGACAGAAAAAAAGATTAAGTTAAAAATAATCCGCTTTTTCCTGATAATATCCAGAAAATTTTTCTGAATAATGTCCCAAAGCACAAAATACAGTATAAGGGCAACGGCTCCGCTCGTCAAATAGCCAAAAGGCCAAAAATTTATCGTCCAAGCAATTTCCGCCATAACCAAAGAAACAACTAGACTATACAGCCAAACTTTTTTCTTATTGACACAGATAATAGAAAAATATTGATAGCTCACAAAAAAAGTGGTCACAAGATAAACTAACATCAGATAATATAAGGGCACCAAAAAATTCAAATATAATCCGTACGCTCCGGCATAAGTGAAAAAAATAGTCGCCATACTGGCAGCCGTATTCATTCCTTTGGCAGTTTGGTCATTTTCATATTTACTTAGGCGATAAGCACCTAGAAGAGAAAGATAGTACATTACAAAAGCCAGGATTATATAAATTTGTTGATAATGGCGGATAGTCACCAGATACAAAAGAGCCACCGAAGAAATTACAAAAAAAATCGGCAGAATGGAAAATTTCCATTTACGGCCTATTTTCCAGCCTTGAAAAAGCGCCATCAAAAGCAAAAAAAGCATTATAAAAAGAACATTGGCATGAAAAAAAACAATCAATTCCAAACCGATAAAAAAAATTAGACTGTATAAAAGTGGTTGGAGTTTTAAAAACATAGTATGTGAATTATCTATTATCTTATTTCAAGTATAGCACAAAATTTTGGAATTATTTTTTCTCGCCTCGATTCGACGAAATGTTTCTTCGAGTCGAAGCGGGCCAATCCTCAATCACAATTTTCTTGCCAAATTTTTTGACGACTAATTTTTGTCTTTCGCGCCAGCCAAATTCACGGATTATTTCAATTGGAATTGTGACACAAAGACTTTTCTTGCCCAACTTTGTGAGTTTTCTAATTTGACTTTCATTTTGCGCGCGTTTAGCCATATATTTATTATTCGCATGGGCGCATTCGCAGACGCGCTTTTCGCATGCGTTTATTACGTAATTTAGTATGTAATTAATTATGTATTATATTAATTTTAAGATTAAGCAAATCTTGCACCGCTGTTTTTACTTTTAATTTTAAACTTAATTCCTAATCCTTACAATAGAAATCATAGATATTATATTTTAAGTCACTATTATAACCTCTGAAAGTATGATGCCAGTCTTTATTGCTTATTTTTTTAGTACCAATGTCAATTATGGCATCCAGAGTCGGATCATTTTTTCTTTTTAGCTTCTAAAATCTTTTTCATTTCCCGATCGAAATCAGAAACATAATTTTTGTCTTGAACTATTCGATACTTCTCATATTCTTTGAGCGCCAAAGCTTCCGCCACCTCATGGCTAATTTTACCGGCATTCGTCAAAATTTCATATTCACTAAATTTCAAAAAGGCATTTAATTTTTTTGCCCAGCTTTCCATCGTCATCACTCGACCTCGTGCTGCCTGCATTTCGGCATAATCCAAATACATATTTCCAATGCGATTCAAATGCTCCAATTCTTTTCCATTCAAATAATTCTTTGCGATTATAATATCACTAGGCATAATTTTTCCTTTTGGCGATCTCCGCCAAGAAGTCAATCCCATTTTTTCTTTTTTACTGCTAGCACGATCAGCGATAATTTCCGCTGCGGTTTTTCCTGTTATAGCAAAATGAAGTTTATTTTGCACGGTGGCAAAAAATTGCTTGCTTTCATATGCTTTCGGAGAATAGTCAATTGCTGTTGCATAGATATCAGTAATTTTTTGATAAATCATCCGCTCGCTGGTGCGAATATCCTTAATCTCCTCATAAACCTCATCAAAATATCTCGTGCTGAAACGAGAACCATATTTCATTCGATTAACATCCAAGGCATAACCTTTGTGAATATAATTTTTCAAAATTCCAGTTGCCCACTGGCGAAACTGCGTGCCCCTCTCGGAATTTACCCGATAGCCAACTGCGATTATAGCTTCCAAAGAATAGAATTTTGTTTTATATTTTTTCCCATCCGAAGCAGTTGTTAAGAAATCCTTAATAACTGACTTTTCCTCTATTTCTCCCTTCTCAAGCAAATTTTTCAAATGCATATTGACATTCGGCACTGTAGTGTCAAAAAGTTCTGCCATACGCTTTTGCGGAAGCCAAATATTTTCTTCAGCATATAATACCTCAATATTCACCATTCCTTCTGGCGATTGATAAAAAGCAATTTGATTGTCTGGTATTTTCTTTTGCATATTATAAAAATTTATTTGCCAGTTACATACACATCTCTATTTCTCAAAAACCAATTTTTCTTTTTTCAAATCAACTCTTATCTTTTCTCCTTCTTTTATCTTACCCTCAATTATCTCCATTGCCAATTCATCCAAAATTTCATTTTGGATAATTCTTTTGAGCGGTCTGGCACCGTACGCTGGATCGTAACCTTTTTGAGCAAGATATTTTTTTGCTTCCAAAGTGAGTGTGAGTTTGATATTTTTTTGCGTCAAGCGCTGTTGGATTTTTTTGATTTCCAAATCAACAATAAGTTTCAACATTTTAGGCGTGATCGGATGAAAAATAGTTATTTCATCTAGTCGATTCAAAAATTCCGGTTTGAAATTTTCTCGCAAAGAAGAAAGCACTTTTTCCTTCATTTCTTCCTCTCCCAAAACTTCATTCTCCGCTTCTTTGAAACCCAAACCACTTTTATAAATTATATCCGAACCAACATTGGATGTCATGATAATCACCGTATTTTTGAAATTAACTCGCCGACCCTTGGAATCAGTCAAATGACCTTCATCCAAAATTTGAAGCATTATATTGAAAACTTGAGGATTAGCTTTTTCAATTTCATCAAATAATATTACACTGTACGGTTTTTTGCGAATAATTTCTGTGAGTTGTCCCCCTTCTTCATAACCAACATACCCAGGGGGCGAACCAATGAGTTTAGAAACACTGTGCGATTCCATATATTCACTCATATCCACTCGAATCATGGCCGATTCGCTGTCAAAAAGAAATTCGGCCAAAGTTTTAGCTAGTTCTGTTTTCCCTACTCCTGTCGGACCTAAAAATATAAAAGATCCAATCGGTCGATTAATTTGAGAAATTCCACTGCGCGATCTTCTGATTGCGTTGGAAACAGCTTTGATCGCCTCTTTTTGTCCCACCACTCTTTGTGATAATTTTTCCTCCATTCCGATCAATTTTTCTGATTCGTCTTGAAGCATTTTAGATACAGGGATACCAGTCCAGCGAGAAACTACTTTGGCAATATCTTCTGGCATCACTTCTTCTTTGAGAATTGAATTTTTACTTTGAATTCCGTCTAATTTTTCTTTTTCAACTTTTATTTTTTTCTCCAGTTCCGGAATTTTTCCATACCGAATTTCTGCCACCTTATCCAACTCCATTTTTCGTTCAGAAATTTCCGCTTGAGATTTTAGTTTTTCAATCTCGGCCGAATGAGCGCGAATATTGGTGATCAAATCTTTTTCGGTTTTCCATTGAAGCTTCACTTTTTGCAATTGTTCTTTGACTTCCGCCAATTTCTTTTTCAATTCTCTAATTCTATTTTTTGCTTCCGTGGTATTTTCTTTTTCCAAAGCTTTCTTTTCTATTTCCATTCTGCGCATTAATCTCTCGGCAGAATCAATTTCAACTGGCATTGAATCAATTTCCATCCGCATCGCGCTAGTCGCCTCATCAATCAAATCCACTGCTTTGTCCGGCAAAAACCGATCAGTAATATAGCGATCAGAAAGCTTCACTGCTTCACAAATTGCCGCATCAGTAATTTTTACTCCGTGATGCACCTCATATTTTTCTTTGAGGCCTCGAAGTATCGCAATGGCATCTTCAATAGAAGGCTCTGTCACTATAATCGGCTGAAATCTCCGCTCAAGCGCAGTATCTTTTTCAATATATTTTTGATATTCTCGCGTAGTGGTTGCACCAATCATCCTTATCTTTCCTCTCGCCAGAGCCGGTTTTAACATATTGGAAGCATCCAGCGCCCCTTCTATCGCTCCCGCCCCCACCAAAGTGTGCAGTTCATCTATAAACAAAATATATTTTCCCGCAGCTCGATCAATTTCATTGATAATGGCTTTCAATCTTTCTTCAAACTCTCCACGAAATTTTGTCCCAGCTAAAAGTGAACCCAGATCCAAAGAAACAATCCATTTATCTTTGAGTGTTTCTGGCACATCACCTTCGGCAATTCTTTGCGCCAAACCTTCCACAATGGCTGTTTTTCCTGTTCCTGCTTCACCGATAAGTACGGGATTATTTTTAGTCCGGCGACTCAAAACTTGCATCACGCGCCGAATTTCATTATCTCGACCAATAACCGGATCTAATTTTTTATTTCTTGCCAACTCTGTCAAATCCACAGTGTATTTTTCCATCACTTGAAATTTTGTTTCCGGTTCCGGCGTATCTATACGCTGTCCACCCCTAATTTCCGAAAGTATTTTCAAAGCTTTTTCATAATTGAGACCTTTTTTTTCTAAAAAACTTTTCAAGACTGTTTTGGCCGACAAGAAAGCTAAAAGAATATGCTCGGTGGAAATATAATCATCGCCGATTTTTTTGGCTTCTTGTTGAGCAGTGCTTAGAATAATAATCACTTCCGGCGCGATAAAAATTTGAGCCAAACCACCTTTAGCATTTTTCGGATAGCTATCCAAAATAGTCATCACTTCCGCACTTATTTTTTCCAAGTTCATTTCCAGTTTTTTTAGCACTAACGGCACAGAAGAATTTTCTTGATTGATCAAGGAATAAAATAAATGAAAAACATCCACCTGTTGTTGGTTTTTGATTATCGCCAATTCTTGCGAACTGCGCAAAGCTTCTTGGGATTTAGTTGTGAGTTTATTTAAGTCCATAAATTATTTTCTTTCTGCCAATTTTACTTCTATATTTTTTTCATCGCCTTTATGCCAAATTTTGAGAGTGATCTCATCTCCTGCACTATATTGGGAAATAATTTCTGAAAGATCTTGTTTTTCCTTTCCGCTATTTATTTTTTTACCTTCTATTTCTAAAATTATATCATTTTCCACTATCCCCGCCTTATCTGCCGGAGAGCCAGGCAAAACAGCCAGATCAGTAATTTTGTTTCCCCGTGCTACCAAGGCTCCATAATTATACGGCAAATCGTTTTCTTTTTGCAAATATTCATCAATCAAAACATATCTCACTCCCAAATACGGTGTCGATATTTTTCCAGTCTTTTTTACTTGGTCAATATTTTTTTTCACTTGTTCTATTGGAATAGCAAATCCAATGTTTTGGGCGTTCTCGGCAATTGCCACATTTATTCCAATCACTTGACCATTAATATCCAAAAGCGGTCCGCCAGAATTCCCCGGATTAATCGCTGCGTCTGTTTGAATTATATTATTTAATTTTTCTGTTTGTCGCAATCCATTTCCCGCCGTCAAATCTCTTTGCAAACCGGAAATAATTCCTCGACTCACTGTGTTGGAAAATTCACCCAAAGAATTGCCGATGGCAATCACTGTTTGTCCGATTTGGATCGCATCAGAATCGCCTAATTCTAAAATTGGATAATTTTCCCCTTCAATTTTGAGAATGGCGATATCATTATTTGGATCAATCGCCAAAACTTTGGCGGGATATTCTTTTTCATCATTAGCAACTATTGTATAGTCAGCCGAGGAATCATCCACGACATGTCTGTTTGTGACAATCATCCCGTCTGGGGTTATGAAAAAACCTGTGCCTCCGCCGATAGTTTGTTTTTTTGTTTCACCAGAATCTTCGTTTGAATAATAATCTTCCGGACCAAAATAAAATTCAAAAGGATTGAAAAAATTATCAAATCTTCTGAAATTTTGAATTTTAGGCACATCTTTGGTGATCACAATACTCACTACCGCGGGAGTTGATTTTTTAACCACTTCGATCACAGCCGAATCTTCCTGGATAATTTTCTGCTTAACTATTTCTGTTTCAGATTGCTCTTTTTTGAAATTAGTTAGAAATTGCGCGCCACCCTTTGAAGCTAAAAATCCAAAAATCGCCCCCATTCCACTCGAAACAAAAACCACCAGAATAATACCCAAAAAAATCACTAATATTTTTCCAGGATTGTTTTTTTTCTCTGAATAATCTAGCGAATTTGCATTTGCTTCAGAAATATTTTCGTTATTATTTTCATTTTTCATATTTTTAATTTTCCACTCCAAATATCCTGCTATGAATATAGGGAGCAGATTTTAATTTTATTAACTTTAAAATTAAGAACACAAAAAATACTACAATTTTTCAGACTTCTTATTCCATTGAAATCGCGCTCACGGGACAACTTTCTATCACTTCTTGACAATTACAATCAACGCAATCTTCGCTAATCACTTGCGATTTTCCGTTTTCAATTTTGAAAACTTTTGGACAAAGAGATTCGCAGGTTCCGCAACCAATGCAAAGCTCTTGATTCACTTTTGCTTTAGACATAAATTTTTATTTACGAACTACGAAATAAACGAAATACGAAAAATTTAAAAAATATTTTCGTACTTTCGCCCGCCTCGACTCGCGGAGACCGCTTGTCGACGCGAGACGGGTATTTCGTATTAATTTCGTATTTCGTAATTTGTTAAAATATTATCGACGGATCATTAATTGGATTTTTTAATAAATCTTGTTCATATTCTCGCATATTTTGCTCACTAAATTGGACTTTTCCCGCCTGACTATCCCAATAAAATTCTCTGGACGGAATAAATATTTTATAATCCCCTTCCATTTCCGAAAGCCACTGCGCAAAACTTTTGATCGGCACAAATATCTGATTCAGTTTAAATATTTGCTCCCCATTTTGTTCTTTCACATCTTCCATTTGAATTATATGAAATCCAATAGAACTTTCCACTATTTCGCTCAATTGGTTTTTTTGTAATTTGCTAACTACTTGCGCTACTTCCGGAAGCATTTGATTGGCGCTAAACCAACCAAGCGCTCCCCCGTTTTTCGCACTTTCGCCTTGTGAATATTTTTTCGCCGTTTCAGAAAAACTTATTTTTTCCGTCAAATCTTTTTGGGCTTTTTCGATTTTTTCTCGCGCTTCCAAATAAGTCGGATCATCTTTTTTCAATTGACTAAAAAGTTTTTCTTGATACAAATCCGGTTTGACTATATTTTCTTTGAAATCTTGAATGTCCCAGCCATAAAATTTTTCCAAAAAATCTTTCAACTGATTGCCCGTACCATATTCTTTGAGTTTTCGATCAACCTCTTGGTCAACCAATTCTTGCGTCACAAGGATGCCTCTTTTTTTGGCTTCCGCTTTTATTATCGAATCCTCAATTAATTTACTCAAAATATTTTTCTTTTTAATCGCCAATCTTTTTTGACCATCGGGCGTAGAAAAATCCACTCGCAAACCAACTCTGGAAAAGTCCTGACTTTCATAAAATTTCCTCGCCGCCAAAAGTTGATAATCTAATTTTTCAAGGGTAATAAATCCGGCTTTATGTATTACCGCGGGATAAGGAATAACTGAAACAGTTTTTTGGATAATTTTATTTTCCTTCTTAGGCCATAAATAAACCACTGTTCCGACCAAAATAAGATAGACAAAAAATAGAATTAGAAAAGCTCCTAGAATTGTGATAAATTTTATTCTTTTTTTATTATTCATAAAATGTTTTAGACACTGGATGTCTCGCGACCGTAACAGCCGAAAGACATCCAGTGTCTGCAAACGCGCGAGTCTAATGTTAATTTATAAAATACTCCCACCATTTCAAATAATTTTCTTTTTTTTCATCGAAATTTTCTGTTTTTTGGCTGTTTGATTTTTCAGTTTCCTTTTTTTCCTGCGCTAAAAAATTTGAATCCTGGGCGATAATAACCACATTCTCCTTAGGCTCTTGCAAATCAAGCTTGTCCTTGGCTTGGATTTTTTGATAATCCTGACTGCCAAGGTACGCAATTCTTTCTTCCAAGCTCATATTTTCTTGCTTTATTTTTTCCGCTTGTTCTTTCAAAGAATTAATGTCATTTTCCACCTGCTTTTTTTTGGAAAATTCCCGATAAATTGAAACAGATAAAAATCCCAAAACTACAATTGCGCTGACAATAATCAAAACTACTGTCCAGGAAAAATTTGAATTGTTGTTTTTCATGTTAATACATTAGCGCTGGAGCCACCGTGAAAGCCACCATTGCCAAAACCGCAATTAGACTTATCACTAACCAAATAACCTGAATAAGTTTTCGTCCTTTTCTTGTTCTCATAAATATATTGTATCAGAAAAGTTAAAATTCGACAATTTATTTACGAACTACGAAATAAGCGAAATACGAAATTATTAATATACACACCCTTGAATATTTTTCGTACTTTCGCCCGCCTCGACTCGCAAAGACGATTGCTCGCCCGCTTCGCCAAATCGAGGCGAGTCGACGCGAGGCGGGTATTTAGTATTAATTTCGTAGTTCGTAAAATTGTTACTTTTTTAGCACCGACAGAAACGCTTCCGGTGGAATTGAAACTCGCCCAATATTTTTCATTTTTTTCTTGCCTTTTTTTTGCTTCTCCAAAAGCTTCTTTTTTCTGGTTACATCGCCTCCATAAAGTTTAGCAATCACATCTTTTCGAAAAGCCTTGATCGTTTCTCGAGCGATAATTTTCGCCCCGAGTGCCGCTTGCAGAGCGATTTGAAAATTTTGCGTTGGAATGACTTCTTTCAATTTTTCTACAATTCTTTTGCCTTCCGAATGGGCATTTTCTCGCGGAACAATTCGAGAAAAAGCATCCACTTTTTCTTCCGCTACTAAAATATCCAGTTTCACCAAATCATACGGCCGATAATCTTTGACTTCATAATTCATCGAGGCATAACCAGAAGAAGCACTTTTGAGATCATCATGAAGATTAGTTACGACATCCGTCAAAGGACAGTTAAATTTTATTATCATTCTTTCAGCATCCAAATATTGAGTATCCAGGTATTCAGAGCGAGTATTTTTCATTACTTCCATAATCGGTCCAAGATAACTGGAAGGCGAAACGATTTCCAAACTCACATATGGTTCAAAAATTTCTTCAATTTCCGAAGGGTCTGGAAATTCCGAAGGAGAAAATATTTTTATTCGACCATCCTTATTTCTTAATTTAACTTCATACACAACGCTTGGCGTAGTGATAGTTGGATTGATTTGAAATTCCCGTTCCAATCGAGATTGAATAATTTCCAAATGCAAAAGTCCCAAAAATCCACAACGGAAACCTCGACCCAAGGCCAAATTAGATTCTGGTTCAAATACAAAAGCCGCGTCATTTAGCTTGAGTTTGTCCAAAGAATCTCGCATCAAATTGTAATCATCACCTTCTACGGGATAGAAACTGGCATAAACCATCGGCACAACCTCCTTGTAGCCCGGTAAAGGAATTACCGGGCTCGCAGACTCACGCTGACTTGACGCTGACCCTCGCTGAATTTTTTCCGCGTTAGTCCGCGTTCCGTCCGCGTATATCCGCGACGTAATCGTATCGCCTACTTTGCACTCACTCACACTTTTTAGTCCCGTCGCAATGTAACCAATTTCTCCGGCCGAAAGTTTTTCCGCCTTAACTAAATTTGGTTTGAAATATCCTACCTCAATCACATCGCTTTTTTTATCATTTATCATCATAACAATTTCCTCTTCCGCGCGAATTTCTCCGTCAAAAACTCTCACATGCGCCAGCACTCCCTTATAAGTGTCATATTTTGAATCAAAAATCAGAGCACGAAGTGGCTTATTCGAATCTCCTTTTGGGGAAGGAATTTTTTCCACAATTTTTTCTAAAAGTTTTTCCACATTTTGTCCGGTTTTTCCAGAAACTTCCAAAATTTCTTCTTCTTTGCATCCCAGAACTTGCATAATTTCCCGCTTGGATTTTTCAATGTTGGCATTAGGTAAATCAATCTTATTAACAACCGGAATTATTTCTAAATTATGTTCGATAGCTTGATACAAATTAGCCAAAGTTTGCGCCTGCACGCCCTTAGTCGCATCCACTAAAAGCACCGCCCCTTCCACTGCTGCAAGTGAGCGCGAAACTTCATAACCAAAATCCACATGCCCTGGTGTGTCGATCAAGTTCAAGATAAGCGCGGATGATTGCTGATTTTCACGCGGATTTTTGCTGATATGCGGATTGTCTCGGACAATATCACAAACAATTCTTTCTATTTGTAAATTTTTATTGCCAAAATTAACCAGCAAAGCCAGTCTGTAATCGGTACCTTTTAAATAATACCAAGTTTGTTTTTTTTCTATTTTTCCAACAAAAGGCAACGCTTTAAGTTCAAGAATAATTTTTTCATCAACAATAAAATCAGGTTTGTATGTTCCAACCTTTTTATTTTTATAAATAACATCGACAGATTTTTCTCTAACAAAGAATATACCTACATCTGATAATTCTTTAGCTAAAGCATTGCCGTAAACACTCTCCTTATGTCCAGGACCGAGTGTATTATAAACATTAAATATAGCTCCTCTTATTTTGTAAGTCAGCTCCTCATATAATAATCCGCATTTATCCGCGTCACAATCCGCGTTTATCTGCGTCGCTCGATAGAGCATGCGAACCGGGGTCATCTTGATAGTGATTCCCCTTTCCCTTTCCAAATCCATCTGATCCAAGAGTTGTTCTTTCATTTTTCTTTTTTCAATCGTTCCTGTCATTTCCAACATCCGATCGGCCAAAGTCGATTTTCCGTGATCAATGTGAGCTAATATGGCAAAATTTCTGATATTATTTTTTTCTAACATATTTCTTATTCTAATGGACTTTTAATTTTTCTTATCATCGGATTAGTCACTTTGGTATAAATTTGCGTTGTTCTAATGTTAGCATGCCCCAAGAGTTCTTGTACATAGCGCACATCCGTACCATTTTCGAGCAAGTGTGTGGCAAAGCTGTGCCGAAGTGAATGAAAAGTGGCATCTTTTTGCACCCCCGCTTTTTTCAATGCATTTTCAAAAACTTTTTGGGCTGTTCGTTCAGTTAATTTGCCCTGCCTCATCGGCAGACAAGCCCCGCGTTCACTAGCAAAAAAATAATCATTAGAATTTTTGTTGGAAATTAATTCTTCCACATCCGCCACGAGCTTTTCTGGAAAAACCGTAATTCTATCCTTGTTTCCCTTAGCACCTTTAATATGAATGATTAGTTCCGCCAAATTTATATCCTTAATTTTCAAATTAATAATTTCACTCACACGCAATCCTCCCGAATATGCCAGCGCTACCATCAGCCTATGTTTTTCATTGGAAATTTCCGCCAATATTTTTCCAATTTCATCTCGAGACAACACGATTGGCAATTTACTTGGGGTCTTGGCAAATTTTATATCAATTTCAGTTTTATTTTTCATTACTTCTCGATAGAAATATTTGATCGATTGTAAATGCACATTGATTGTTTGGGAAGATTGTCCCCTATCCTGTTTTTCCAATAAATATTTTTTGATCAATTCAATTTCCGGTTCTTTTTTGACAATTTTTATATATTTGAAATAATCAACCAAACAACCTAAATAACTCTCAATTGTCCGCGGACTATAATTTCGCAATTTCAATTCATTTTTAATTTTTTGCAATAACTCTTGTAGCTTCATAAAAATTATGCTATATTTATTTCATAAATAAGCGACACCCAAATTATACTAAAATTTCGCATAACACGCAAATTTTAGCAATTATCAACCACCAAGTTCGCATATAAACGAGTTATACGCCATAATAAAAAGCCTCTTTTATTTTTTATATAATTTTGGCAATTTATTTTTTTGGCTGGTCGATATGACTCGAATATAATTAATAAACTAATCAAAAAAAAATTATGGAAGGCAACAACATAAACACACCTCCAACAGGAGAGAAAAAAAGCGAAGTCGATGCTGGAATTGAGAGATTCCAACGCTTAATCAGATATATCGGCGATGACGAACACACCTGCAATAAAATAGCTTATCTGGAAGAATTTGAGAAATTAGAAAAAGACCTAATTAGTAAAGGCTATTTTGAATCAGAAGATGAAATAGTGAAAACGCTTGAGGGTCGTGGCGTGGAAAACCCAGAGATGATACTTAAATTAATAAGAGCAGTCGCGTCCAGCGAAAAAAAATAAATTGCCAAAATTATTTTTACATTAAGGAATAGAGGCTTTTTATTACGGCGTATAACACCAAATATCTGGCTCCAAAATTTTTCATTTATTAGAAATAATAAGGAGTGAAAAATTTTCTCGACCCAAATTTCGCACTTTTCTGTTTAGTGGTAAAATATAGTATAATTAATTTAACAAAATAGTCCGAATATCAAAGTTTTTAGCCTTTAAACCAAAGTGCGAAACTTCAGATATTTGGATACGTTATGTGAAATACCCAGAAATTTCTTTATCTTTTTTAAGATTTTTTTGGCGAATTCATGGGTTGAATAACTCAAATGCAAAACTATGTAAATTTAAATAAAAAAAATTAATTTTAAAAACAAAATATGAAAAACAAAAGAGGAAATGTTGCTGTGATTGCGATTATAATCGTGATTGTGGCAATAACTGCATCGGTAATTACATGGATTGTTGCCACAAAGTCGCAAGCACCAGTTCAGCAAGCAGTTGTAAATCAACCCACACCAGATACTAAAACAAAGCCTATTTCGCAACCAGCACAAGTAGATACATCGAGTGATTGGAAAATGTATACATCGAATCTTGGTTTTAGTTTTGAATATCCAAAAAATTGGTCGTGCAATATCACAAAAGGAAGTTTTCCGAAAAATTCAACTATTGTTGAAGTTGGTGTTGGGTGCACTGATATAGCAAGAAAGACAGAATTTGACAATATACCAGATAAACTCGGAGGAGCAGCGTATTACAAAAATGATCTGGATGTGGATTTTTCAGGATATGAAACAATTAGCGAATACCTAAAAGACCCAACAACAGAAAAAATTGGTAGCGTAGTTCTTGGAGGAAAAGCTGCCTATGATGTTATTATTGGAGGCTATGGTGCAAATTATGGAATAGTCACAGAATTTGATGGTAAAGTTTTAGTGCTAAGCTTTCTTCCTGATAGCAAAAGTAAAATCGGAGATATTGAAAAGCATATTATTTCTTCATTTAAATTCACAAAATAAATTCGCCAAAAAAGAATAATAAGGAAAAAGAAATTTCTGGGTACATCACATCACCGAATATCTGGTTTCACAGAAAAGAAAATCGCAAATATTCTTTACAATTTAGATAGCCTTTTTTTTGAAATTTTTTGAAAAGAAAAAAGCTCGAATGGTTAGACCAAACGAGCTTTGAGTTTGAAGGTTAATTCGGCTATTCCTTCCCGCAGTTTTAACGCGATCCTTGCTCAGATGAGAAAGGAGTGGTTTACTGGTCTACTAACTGCAGCGGGCGTAGACGAGAGCCTTGGCTCAAAAACCACTTACCAAATTAACCTTCAAAATAGTCTAGCATGCCATCTACAATCTGTCAATAGCAGTTTTCAAAAAATTTCAAAAAAGGGCTTAAATTAAGGAAAATATTTGCGATTTTCTTTCCTGCTCCACCCAAATTGCGCTATGATAAAGCAAAGTTTAGTGATATAATCAAAGCAAATGGATGTTTGAAGTTTTAACCAAGAAACATGGGCGCAACTTCAGATACATAAACGAGATATCCAAAATGTCGCGCGCTACGCTTGCTCCATTTTGAATATCGTGCGCGGATACCTCCACTGCTATCCTCTGTGCCGTCTCGCTTCGCTCGCGACACATCGGATATCAGCGGATATCCGAAATTTCCCTTCAGAAACCCTTCGGGATTTCTTCGGAAAACTTCGGATTATCCGCGCACGTTAGATGAAATAATTAAAATTTTTTATGAAAAAACTAACAATTATTGCATTATCTGTTTCCTTAATATTTTTGTCTGGTTGCGTGAATCAAACAACGCATAAACCAATAGAACCTAAAACAAAGGCATATTATGATAGTTTTAGAGAAAAATGCGACAAAGACGGTTGTTGTCTGAGCTCAGTCAAAAATGCCGAGAAAGAAAATTCCTTAATATTCGAAAGTAATAATGGTGGCATGAATATTGAAAATGAATGTCCTGATGGATATCAGCTGGATATGAATAAATGCATAACTAGCTATATTTGGTGTATTAAAAAATAATAAATTTTAATTACAAAGGTATCTGCAAAACTTCGCTTCATCGGGAAACATTCAGTAAAATCGCTCGCTCGCTTCGCTCGCGTTATACACAAATTTGACATATTTTTGCCTCTGTGGCAGTATTATAATATAGAAACAATAAATATATGCGCAAAATTTATTTAAAAAATGTAGTTTGGAAAGAGGGAAAATATTATGTCGCTCAGTGTTTGAATGTGGACATTTCCAGTTTTGGCAAGACTAAAAAAGAAGCTTTGGCATCCTTAGATGAAGCGTTAGAATTATATTTTGAAGACATCAAGGTTCCGAAAGTGACAAAAATTGAACAGCCGGAACTTATCCAGATGTCAATTTGCCATGCCTAAACTATATTCATCATCAAATATTATCAAAGTCCTTCAAAAAAAGGGCTTTGTTTTTATTTCCCAAAAAGGCAGTCATGTGAAGTTGCGAAAAAATAGCAGTCCAACTTTAACGGTAATTGTTCCAGCCGGCAGAAAAGAAATCCCTTTTGGAACTTTTAAATCAATTTTGCGCCAAGCTAATTTAAGCCAGAGTGATTTTGGGCAAAAATAAATCAAAATTGTTTTACTTTTACATTTAATATATAATAAAGATACTTAAAAATTTTAAAAAATATGTTCAAAGAATTTAAAGAATTTGCCGTTAGAGGAAATGTAATTGATATGGCGGTAGGGATAATTATTGGAGCGAGCTTTGGAAAAATTGTAAGCTCGTTAGTGTCAGATATAATTATGCCACCCATTGGAGTATTACTTGGAGGAATTGATTTTTCGAGTTTTGTAATCACTCTCAAAAAAGCTTCCGCAACAACGGAAGCTATAACCTTAAATTATGGATTATTCATAAACACACTACTTGATTTTCTCATTATAGCCTTTGCAATATTTATTGCTGTAAAGCAAATCAATAGGTTGAAAAAGAAAGAAGAAGCAAAACCTGAAAAAACAGCTGAAGAAATATTACTCTTAAGAGAAATTAGAGATCAATTAAGTAAAAAATAATATCTAACAAAAAATTATGATTCCGATTGAATTTTTGCGACAATTTCGTTTGGGCGATTATGCTATTTTTGATTTTGCGGTATCTTTTTTAGGAATTTATCTACTCGCTCCCCTACTTTCAAAATTATTTTTGAAACTCAAACTTGATATTCCCAAACAAAATTGGTTATATTTAACTTTGCCGATTGGCGTCACCACTCACCTACTTTTTGGAAAAATTACCCCCTTAACGCGAGATTTTATCGATATTCAAGGTCATTATATAGTGAAAATAATTATTTTAGGTTTGCTATTTCTTGGGTTAAATGATATAAAGATAATAAGAAAAAATAATCAATTAAAATAAATTTATGACAAAATCAAAAACTTATGGAGTACTGATAATTTCTTTTGCAATAATTCTTATCATTCTCACAATCGCCTACACTGTCCTCTTTTCTATTTTCGGTTTGATGTCCGGCGGTTCAATTCTGATGATTGCTCCACTAATACTACTTGCTATACTTTTGATCATTGGCTTTTGTTTTCTTTTGCGAATAGGCCTTAGCTATTGGAAAAAATAATTTCTACATTCCACTTACTTCTCCAATATCTTCCGCTAAAATAATTTTCTCCTTTTTGAAAATCCGTCGAGTGATGGATTTTTTAAAAGTGAAATATTCCTCCAATCCTGTCAAATGAGAAACTGCAAGAAAAACCAAAGCGCCTAAAATAGCCGAAACGGAAAGTTGAGAAAAAACTCCCAAGAAAGTATCTAAGTCGATAAATTTTACCACTAAATATTTAGAAGCCTGAATCACTGCTCCGCTAAACAATGTTGCCAGAACTATTTTTCCAACCGAACTGATTATTTTTTTGTCATCTAAATTTTCATATTTCAATCTTAAGAGAAAAAGCAAAAGAAGCATTTGCACCAAACTAGAAAGAGAAAAAGCCATGGCCAGACTCAATATTTTATATTTCCCAATTAATAATATTACCGCCAAAATATTAACTGTTTCCGTAACAAGTGCTACATAGAATGGAGTTTTAGTATTATGCATTGCATAAAACGCCCGCGCCAAAAGCGGAACCAAACATTGCGCAAACAAACTCAAGGAAAAAATTCCCAAGCATTGAAAAGTAAGCACGGTATCTTCCCAATCGAATTGACCACTTCCTAAAATTACCCGCACAATTTGAGCGCGTAGTAGCAAAATAAAAGCGCTTAACGGAATTATAAAAAAAAGAATTTGGCGAAAAGTTTCGGAAAAATTAGTTATAAAACCATCTTTGTCTTTTTTAGAATGAAGCGCTGAAAGAGTGGGGAAAACTGCAATCGCAAAAGAAACTCCAATGATCCCAAGCGGAACAGATTGTAAATTTTGAGCAAAACTGAAAATCGCCAATGATCCAGAAGCAAGAAAGGAAGCAAAAATTGTAATCACAAAAAGATTGATTTGATTTACCGCGATACCAAGCGTGCGAGGAATCATTAAACGAAAAACCTTGCGCACTTCGATATTGGAAAAATGATTTCTGATTGACCAACTATATCGAAAACCAAGTTGGCGAGAAGATGGATATTGAGTAAGCAAATGCAAAAAAGCTCCCAGTACTACTCCCCAAGCTAAGCCAATCGGTCCCCAAAATCGCACAAAAAATATGATGCCAAAAATTATTCCTAAATTATAAAATATCGGAGCCAGAGAATAAATAAAAAATCTTTTGTAGGAAGTCAAAATTCCGCCAAAAATTCCACTGATACCCAAAAATAACGGGCTAAGAAACATTATTCGGGTAAAGAGCACCACTTTTTCCATTTTCTCCGGAGAAAAACCTGGGGTAATTATTTTCATAAGATACGGCGAGAAAATGCAAAAAATTATTCCGCAAATAATGATAAGCCCGACTGCCAAATTCATAACTCCATTGACCAGTTTCCAGGCCTCTTTTTCTTTTTCATTACTAATAAGCCCAGTAAAAATTGGAATAAAGGCCGCGCTAAGTGCGCCTAAAATCAACATATTATAAATCAAATCAGGAATACGAAAAGCTGCGTAATAAATGTCGAGGGTATCGCCGGCACCAAAAGTCGAAGCCAAGAGACGATCGCGAAAAAGCCCCAAAATTCGGCTCATTAGCCCAGCAATAGTAATCAAAAAAGCTGCACTCATTACAGAAGAAGGCACATGAGAATTTAAAAAAGTATTCTTTATGATTTTGCTAAACATATTAATTTTTCAAAAAAGATAATCCGATAAATTTATCCGTAATTAAATCTGTTTCCATTCTAACTCCCGCTTGATTATCTGACAAATTTTCCGTTTTCAAAAGATTTTTTTCAGGATATTGCCAAGAAATTTTATAGAGTTCGGGATAATTTATTTTTGTAATAAATTCGCTTCCCTGACTGCCGGATTGTTTTTGAGCTAGCAAAGAATAAGCACCCGTCGATGACGGCATATTTAAATTAATTTTAAACGGCAAAACATAAACATATTTAAGTGTGACTGTTTCTTTCGGACTCACATAAACCCAATTAGCAAAAACGGTTTTTCCACTATCCTCATAAATTCTCGTTCCGCTTTTTTCGTCAATTTCCACAGAATCTTCTTCCATTTGAACTTGTGCATCCCGCTTGAAGCCTAAAGCGTTGTAATCTAGCGGAGAAGAATTGAATTCCCTCGTTTGACCTTCTGCGCTGATAAGACGCGCTCCTTTGGGTACATAAACCCGCAAATAATTAGCATTGACCTTATTCCACCATTCATACGGAGAATCTCCACCCGTATGCTTTCTGATTATAGTAACAGTATCAACAATCGTTCCATCTTCTTGGATATCAGCTTCGTGAGTTATCTTTTCCTCAATCACTCCATCAGTCTTAAAACCATTTATATTGGTATTGATCACACTCAAATAATCATTCGGCGTATCCAAAATTTCTCCCGACCAGCCATTTTCAGACAAAACTTTTTCAATCTCCCAATTTTTTGAATAAATTAAAATTTGCTTTTGGTTGAGACTTGCCAAAAAAACATTGGCCGTCTTGGAAAAATCAGCAAAGTTTTGAGAATTAAAAACCTTGTCCAAAACTTTTGGCGCCAAATCGGAAAGAATTTTTTTCGGCTGGTTCAATTCCTTGTCATAATCAATTTCCACTTCGTATTGAATTTTTTCAATAAAATTATGCTCGTCCACTGACACACCATATTCCGGCATTTCAATCGGACCAGTAATTTCTAAAAGTTTTTGCATAACCGTTGGAGTCATGGTAATTATTCCATCTACTGTCGGTCCGCCAGTTTTTTCATAAAAGAAAGAAGCTTTTTCTGCGCTCACTGGAAAATCAGGAAACCAATTGCTGTCATGCAAGCTCCAAGCAGCGCTGATTTTTTGAATAGGTAGTGGTGGAACAACTTTTTCTCGCAGTTGCCCGTCTGGATTGAAAATTCCATCAATGAAAAAATTTCGCACTCGACCGTTAAAAATATCCAACAGGCCATAACTTCCAATGAATCCTCCCGTCGCCCGCATTTCTTGGTTGTTTTGGAATAAAAATAAATATTTTCGCGGACCGTTTCCTCCTAAAATATCTACCAGTATTCTTTCTTGATCAAGAAATTTTGCCAAAGCGCTATTTAAGATCGGCAATTGACTTTTAGCCCGCATAAACTCACTACGATTTTCTTTGGGGATATCATCCAATTTCACATCCGCTAAAAAATCTTGCGCTTCTTCCAAAAGAACAGAAATTTCTTTCAATTTGGTTGAATTATTTTGAAATAATTCCAAATAGGATACCGTTTCTCCACTAGAACTTCCTTGCTTGATATTTTCAATGTTTTTTAGAATTTCAGAAATTAATTTACCAGCTTGAGAAATATTTTCTCCCGCTTTTATAATATTACTACCGGAAGAAATTTTCGACAGATATGGAATATATTTGGTAAAATTAGCCAGCGAGCCACCTAAAATTCCCAGATCATCGGAAACTTGGCTCAATTTTTCATTCGCCTGTTCAAATTTTATATAAGATTCGTCAAAGTTTCCTTTTTTTATAGCGTCTTTAGCCAAAACTAATTCCGCAATTGCTGATTCTCCTTTGACCATTCCTCCGTTTTTCAGCTTAATTGCACTGTTGGCACCGATAAAAAAGACGATCAAAAAAGCGCTGGCAAAAGCGAATTTTCCTAACCATAAAAAATTTCGTCCCACTATCCGACCAATTGGAATTTGAATTTTTGGCAAAGGCGAAATTGATTTTTTCGGCAAAATATTTTCTTCCTCTTCTTTGGAAAAATCTCCTTCTCCCCAACTGATAAATTCCACTGAAACATTGCGGACATTCTCCACATCTTGGGCATTAATAGGGATTCTTTTTTTCTTTTTGCGTAAAAATTCTTTTTCTTCTTTCAGCATTTCAACGAATCTTCTGGCTTCTTCCTCAAAAATACTCGGGCTTCTCAAGTCCTCCATTTTTTTTATTTTTTTTGGCAAACTATAATCCGGCAGTTTATCCTTCCCTTCTTCTTTCTTTGAAATCTCCGCCACTCGAATAATTTTTTCTATTTTTTTCAAATCTAAATTACCCACTCTATCAGTCGGTCGGACATCAAACATCTGCGGGAATATTTGTTTTTTTGAAAATTTATTATCCCCCATTTACCCTGTTAAATAAGATTTAAGCCTATCTTTTTATATGCTCAAATATTAATTTTAAATTTTTAAATACAATTTAATCGTCTCTTTGGCCATTTTTTTCCAGCTATAATGAGTTACTCTCTCATAACCTTTTTGAATTAATGTTTTTTGCAAATTTTCATCATTCAAAACCTTAATGATTGATCCAGCCATATCTGCTGTATTTTTTCCATCAAAATAATAAGTACTATCAGATAAAATTTCTTTCATACACTCTTGATCAGAAGAAACAACCGGCACGCCTTTTGACATTGCTTCCAATGGTGGCAAACCAAATCCTTCATAAAGAGTCGGCCAAACGAATGCCGAGGAGCTTCGAAAAACTGCGTCCATTTCGTGATCTGATATATAATCAGTAAAAATTATGCCAGCTATTTTCTGCTTTATTGAAAAATTTTTAAGCCTTCTATAAAAATAATCTTCTTTGCCAACCAAAACTAAATTTAAATTTTTTTCCGCCTTTCTAATTTCCCTAAAAGATAAAATAAGCTTTTCCAGATTTTTATGCGGATAAGCGTTTCCCACATAAAGAATATATGGTTTAATTATACCATATCTGGCTAAAATTTCATCATACTTATAGTGTGGGGTAAATAAACAAAAATCTTCTGCCGATTCATAAGTCACTTTGATTTTTTCCGACTTTATTTTGGGATAAGTTTTCAAAATATCATTTTTTGTGAAATTAGAAACAGCTATTATTTTTTGCGCCCGATTGATCGCGGAACTTATTACAATTTTATAAGCAAAAAATTTGAGCCAATAAAAAACAGGAGCCAAAGTTGAACTTTTAGTTGTTGGAAAATGAACTAGTATTAAATCATGGATAGTTACGATAAATTTTCTTTTATATAAAAGCGGTACATTGAAATGAGGAAAATGTGTCAAATCAAGTTTATATTTTTCAAGTAACCGTGGAAATTTTATCTGCTCGGCAAAAGTATACCAGCGATAATCCGCCAGCACCCGCTGAAAATTTTTATTTTTCGGCTGGTAATCTTCAAAATTTTCTTTTTTAAGAAAAATAAAATACTGATTGGAATTATCAACCTTTTCTAAATTTTCTATTAATTTTTGCGTGTAGCGCCCAAGTCCTTTGCCAATTGGCCCAAAAAACCGAGCGTCAATCCCAATTCTCATAATTACGAAATACGAAATTAATACGAAATACGAAAATACGAAAAAACGAAAAATGGAGCCTTAGTGTTTCGTATTTCGTTAATTTCGTAGTTCGTAAATTTATTATACCATTAAGCTTCCAAAACTTCCAAAGTTTCTTTGGCGGTTTTTTTCCAATCAAATTCTCTTGATCTTTCCAGCCCTTTTTTGATTAAATTTTCTTTTAATTCCGGGTTTTCCAGAATTTCTTTCATTGCTAAAAAAATTTCCTCCGGCTTATATGGATCGATAAGCACCGCGCCTCCTCCCGCTACTTCCGGCAAAGATGAATTATTCGAAGCGATGACCGGCACTCCGCATTTCATCGCTTCTAAAGGCGGAAAGCCGAAGCCCTCAAAAAATGATGGGTAAACAAAAAGCGAGGCCAAATTATACAAAAAAACCTTGTCCTCATCCGGCACGGAATTTATCACTTGAATTTTTTCCCTAAAGGGAGATTTTTCAATTTCATTATATATTTTTTCATTCATCCAGCCTTTTTCTCCAGCGATAACTAGTTTGTATTCTATCCCCTGCGTCTGCAATAAATTGAAAGCTTTGATCAATCCGGCAATATTTTTTCGCGGTTCGATAGTGCCGAAAAATAAAATAAATTTGTACGGCAGATTGAATTTTTCCTTGACTTCAATTAATTTCTTGTCATTTCGACTAATTATACAAAAATTATCCGGCACAGCGCTTGGAATTACGGTTATTTTTTCCGGATTTATTTTATACAAATCAATCAAGTCATTTTTAGTCGACTGCGAAACTGCAATAATTTTATCTGCTCTGCGACAAATTTTTTTTGAATTTATAAAAATATGCCACCATTTTCTTTTTGGAGAAAAATATTCACTATGATGTTCAAAAGAAAGATCATGGATCGTAGAAATTAATTTTGTTTTCTTACTTACATTTCCAAAAATAATATTCGGAGAAAATACGATATCGGATCCGCCAACCATTCGATCAATCTTGGGCCAGCCCAAATACCAAAACATTAGATTTAACAATTTATTTGGAAAATTAAATTTTTTTATTTTTACATTAGAATATTTTTCTAACCATCGAAAATCAGCCTTGATATCTTTCCAAGAATTTAAAAAAAGAACATAATCGTTCTTTTTATCAATCAAAAAAATATGCGAAAGAAGCTGGCGAGTATATTCTTCCACTCCTGTCATTCTTCCCTCCATAAGACATCTGGCATCAATGCAAATTTTCATACTCTTTTTGGATATATTCCTTTATTTTAGCCTTAAATATCTCTTTGTCAAATTTTAGCACCCTGCTTCTTATATACTCCGGATCAAAATCAGAATTTTTGAATTTTCTCACTGCTTGAATTATATCCTCTGGCATTTGACGCTCAAAAAATAAACCAGTTTTCCCTTCTTCCATATGCTCGGAAATATCCCCTCCTCGATACGCAATCAATGGAGTACCGGAGGCCATCGCCTCAATTGCCATAATGCCAAAATCTTCTTCTTGCGGAAAAATAAAAGCCTGGCAACGAGAAAAATATTTTCGTAATTTTTCATCACTCACCCTTCCAAGAAATTCAATATTCGGCCCAGCTATTTTCTGCAATCTTTTCATTTCCGGTCCTCGACCAATAACCTTTAGAGGTAATTTCAATTCATTAAAAGCTTTGATTACAATATCAAACCGCTTGTAGGCCATTAGACGCCCCGCAATCAAAAAATGATTATCCTTTTCTCGGCTGATTTCAAAATCACCAACTTTTACTGGCGGATGAATAACTAAACTTTCTCTTTTATAATATTTTTTTATCCGACGCGCGATAAAATTGGAATTGGCGATTATTTTATCCGGCCGATCCGCGCTTGCTCGATCCCACATCCGGATATAATTCATAAAAAACGGCACAAGTTTTTTGATGAAGCTTGGAAAATAAAAATCCTGATTATATTTTTGACAATCATCCCAAGCAAAACGCATCGGGGTATGCATATAACAGATGTGCAGAGTTTTGGGTCCTGTAATTATGCCTTTGGCAAAGCTGGAAGAATCAGAAAGAACCAAATCGTAATCAGAAAAATCAAATTGTTCAATGGCAAAAGGCATAAATTGGGGGAAAATTCGATGTCGACCAGCCGCAAAAGGAAGTTTTTGCAAAAAAGAAGTTCGGATTTTTTTATCAGAAAAACTGCCATGCATCAATTTTTTGCTATAGATAAGAGTATAAATCGGAGCATAAGGAAAAAGTTCGGAGAAAGCTTCCAAAACTTTTTCCGCTCCCCCATTTTGCACAAGATAGTCGTGGACAAGAGCAATACGCATAAGCAATTACGAAATTAACGAAATACGAAACATTCAAATTCCCTTTTCGTACTTTCGTATTTCGTATTTATTTCGTAGTTCGTAAAATTAAAGATTCTTTCTCTTCCGAAACAAAACTCCCACAGTTTTTAGGCAAATTTGGATATCCAGCCAAAGCGACCAATTTTCAATATAAAACAAATCTAGTTTATATTCATCTTCAAAATCCAAATCCGATCGACCGGAAACTTGCGCCATGCCGGTCACCCCAGGTTTAATTGTGAGAAGTCGGCGGTGATATTCCATATATTTTTCCACTTCCCGTTTTTGATGTGGGCGCGGACCAACCAAACTCATTGAACCAAAAAGAACATTGAAAAATTGTGGCAATTCGTCGATGGAATATTTTTCAATAAATTTTCCAACTGTGGTTTTTCTTGGATCATCTTTTATCTTGTAAAGCGGACCCCGTCGGACGCTTTGATTTTCAATTAATTCTTTTTCTAATTTTACCGCTTCTTCTAATTTTTTATTTTCTTTTGTCACACAAAAATCCCATTTCATATAGCGGAATTTATAAACAAAAAACTTTTTTCCGTCATTGCCAATTCTTTCATTTTTATAAATTATCGGGCCTTCGCTGTCCAATTTTATCGCCAAAGCAGTCAACATTAAAATCGGCGAAGTTGCAACTATTCCGAAAATTGAAGTGGTGATATCAAACGCGCGTTTCAAAATCCTGCCCCAACCGTCTAGCGGAGTATTTCTAATTTCAATCAGCGGTTCTCCACTCAAAACTCCGATTTCATATTTTGAAGTTTGAAGTGTGGTAGGGATAAATTTGAATTTAATATTATGGATCGCACAATAATCGATAATTTTTTCTTGTTCAGCATCAGTTATTGACGGCTCGCAAAGAATTATTTCATCAATGCCTTTTTGCTCTTTTATTTCCTTAATCACATGCAAACTAGCGGTACCAATTTTATCCACTACTTTATAACCCAAATTCCGATTTTGATAAATCAACTTAGCAATCGTATCCATTTTGCCGTTTATTCCGATCAAAAGTAGCCGGTGTACGCCAATACCTTTTTTTCGGAGGAGCCATTTTTGAAAAAGCTGGATGAAGTAACGCGCCATCACCACATAAAAAACCCCTAGTCCCCAAGTGGCTAAAATAACAAAACGAGAAGAAAACCATTCTCGTTTTAAAAATATAGTTACAATAATAATAACCAGCCCGATTGAAGTAGCGGTGAAAATTTTCAGAGTTTCTTTCCAAAATTTTCGAGTTGATCGAATATTATAAAGTCCCTCTAAAGCATAAATCAAAATAAAAAAAGGAGTGACTATAAGAATTATTTTTATATAACTTTCAAAAGAAAAAGTATATAATTTTGGTCTGCCAAGGTTGATCATAATTTCCGGCACATTTCGAATAGCAAAAGCCGAGATAGCCGCAAGGACTATCATCAAAAAATCAACTGGTACTTGAATGGCGCTAAAAAAAAGTTCCGATCTCTTCATATGATTACGAAATACGAAATTAATACTAAATACGAAAGTACGAAAATAAAATTAATACGGAAAATATAATTCAAAAAAATTTCGTATTTCGCTTATTTCGTAGTTCGTAAATTTCAGATATATATCAAGGCAAATCTATAAGCCGGATTCTGTCGTGATCAATAATTTATCTAGCCCCGACGTTACCGTCGGGGTCAAGCGGCATTTCTTGTTCTTACTAGTGTAGAACAAGACACAGCCTTGCTCCCAGGTAAGGATTTAGCCGTTTCACCCCAATATTACTATTGGATTCGCCCCGCCTTTTCAAGCGGGGTGCTCAACCTTTCGGTTTCGCACGTCTCTGCTCGCACCTCTTGGATTGCTCCAGACGGGTATTACCCGCTACCATTTTCTATGTGGAGTCCGGACTTTCCTCCCCGACTTTTCGTCGAGGTAATTGACCAATTTGCCTTGATATATACCTAAAAAATTTTATTGATAAACTTTATAATCTAAAATTTACCCTTTTTTAAGCCAAATTTTCAAAGTTCTACCCTGTTATATTAGCATAATTGCCATAATCTGTAAAGGCAAATTTTCAAAAATAAAACAGGCTTTTTTATCTCCTGTTTTATTGACTTTATAATTTTGCTATGTTTTTTAATAATTCTTTTTGACTTTTTATTTTTTCTCTGTATTCATTTAGTTTAATCTTATTATTTCCCACAACTTCCCTTGGTGCGCTGGCAAGGAAATTTTTGTTATTTAAGAGACCTTCGGTTTTTGAAATCAACTTTTCTAAGTTTATAATTTCTTTTTCCAAATTTTTCTTTTCTTTCTCGACATCAATTGATTCGATTATATCTAAATTTAAACTTGATACTTTGATTGATTTACTTTTTGTTTTTTCAGAAGAGATACTAACTCGCGCTAATTTTTCAATAATTTCCTTATTTGAAATTTTATTACTATATGCATTAATTATTTTCCCAGGATCAATATGATAGCTCGATCGGATATTTCTAATCTTGCCAATCATTTCTTGCAATTCTCGAAATTCTTTCTCTGTTTTTTTATCAATTAATTTCTTGGAAGCTTCTGGCCACTTCTCAACCATTAGCAACTTCCTAAGGTTCAACCTTTGGCTAGCCAAAGGTTGAACCTTAGGAAGGATGGCATCACCATATATTTTTTCCGTCACAAACGGCATAAATGGATGCCACAGTTTCAAAATTTTATCGATCACATATCCCAAAACTTTATCATTTTTTTCGAGTTTATGAATTTCAAGATACCATGAAGCTAATTCATCCCAAGTGAATTTAATAAGAATGTTTTCCGCCATGGCAATGTTTTTATTTTCCAACATTTTTGATGCCCCAAAAATTGCCTCATTAGCTCGCGAAACAATCCATTGATCAGCCAAGCTTTTAATATCTTTTTTAGAAATTTTTTCCACCAATTCAAATTTATCACTTGAGCTAAAACTATAACGATAGATATTCCAAAGTTTGGTCACAAAATTTCGATATTTTTCTATTTTTTCTTCATAGAGTCGCGTGTCTAATCCGGGAGTTGTGTCAGTAATAAGACTCATGCGAAGCGCATCCGCTCCATACTTCTCAATCATTGCTAATGGATCAACGCCATTGCCTTTAGATTTTGACATCTTTTGACCATCCTTGTCGCGAATCAGTCCCGTAAAAAATAAATTCTTAAATGGCACTTTACCGGTTCGATATAGCCCCATCATAATCATCTTAGAAGCCCAGAAAAAAAGCAGGTCGCGTCCCGTAACCATCATTTCAGTTGAATAAAAATCTTTATAGTCTTTGCCTTTTGGATAGCCCAAAGTTATGTATGGCCATTGAGCGGAAGAAAACCAAGTGTCAAAAGTATCCGAGTCTTGCATCAATTTTGTTCCCTTGCATTTTGGACAATTTTTTGGCTTTTCAATTGAAACAATATATTTTTCTTCTCCGCATTTTTCACAATACCAAACTGGAATTTGCGGTCCCCACCAAATTTGGCGCGAAATACACCAATCATGCAAACCAGAAAACCAACCTGTCATTATTTTTCCAAAACTTTTTGGATAAATTTCAATCTTCCCTGTTTTGATCGCTTTTAAGGATTCTTTTTTTAGAGAATATTTTTTCGCATCCACATTCACAAACCATTGCTTGGAAATCAAAGGTTCAATCGTTTCCTTGCAACGCTCACAAACTGATTTATTGATTTCATTTTCTTCTATTTTTTCAATGAGGCCGAGCTTGGTCAAATCGCGTACAATATTTTCCCGTGCCTCTTCAACTTTTTGACCGACATATTTTCCGCCTAATTTTGTAATCTGCGCTTTTTCATTAATCACTTGAATTTCTTGGAGTTTATGATCTTTGCCAATTTGCCAGTCTAGCGGATCATGAGCTGGGGTAATTTTCACCGCGCCTGTACCAAATTCCATTTCCATTCTTCTATCGGAAATGATTGGAATTTCTCGATTTTGCAAAGGTAAAATAACAATTTTTCCCACTAATTTTTCAAAGCGTTTATCTTTTGGATTAACTGCCACGGCCGTGTCACCCAGCATTGTTTCTGGTCTTGTGGTCGCAACTGTAATAAACTGTTTAGAATCTTTCAGTGGATATTTTATGTAATACAACCTTCCTGCTGTTTTTTTATGAAGCACTTCCACATCCGAAAGTGCAGTGGCACATCTAGGGCACCAGTTGATTATTCTTTCTCCGCGATAAATCATTCCGTCTTTTTCCATCTTGACAAAAGTCTCAAGCGCCCGAGAAAGAACGTCCGGATCAAGCGTGAATTTTTCTCGCGACCAATCCGCGCTGATACCGATTTTCTTTTCTTGCGCGCGCATATAATTTGACCTATCAATACAAAAGTCATAAATCTCCTTGTAGAATTTTTCTCGCCCTAAATCATATCGAGAAATCCCCCGTTCTGCTTTGATTTTTTTTTCATAAACTACTTGTGATTGAATTCCGGCGTGGTCTTTTCCTGGGAAAAGCAAAACTTTCTCCCCTTTCATGCGGTGATAACGTCCAAAAATATCCATCACGGTGTAACCTGAAGCATGTCCAAGATGAAGCTCTCCATTAGCATTCGGTGGTGGCAAAATATTGCAATATTTTTTCTTGGATTTTATCTTGTCCGGACTAAAAAAACCACTCTCCTCCCAGAGCTTATATATCTCATCCTCATATTTATTCGCTTCGTATGTTTTTAAGATCTCTTTCATGATTAAATACAACTCAATGATTCATTGAACTTAATAATATCGGTTAAGTTGTTGTTATAGTGTTTATTATTCATTACAACGCAATAATCTGTACCGCACCCAGTAAAAACAAAAGTTCCCGTATCATGCTCGTTACATATTTTTAAATTATAAATATTTTCATTATCTGATTCTCTGTAATAATAAATGTCTGTACACATACCCCAAAAACACTTTTTTGATAAATTGGTATTATATCTTTCTTTTATTTCTTCTAATTTTTTAGGGTATTTGCCTGTGTCATACTTATACCGTTCAATATCTGAGATTATATCACTAAACTGCTTACCATATCCTTGTTTAATGATAAAATTCTTTTTTAAATTCATTACGCCTTTGCTTGCTATATTTAAAATCACAAACATTAATATTAATATTCCAGAAGTTAAAATTATTTTAAGTCCAATAAATTTATTATAAAATACAAATATAATGCCAAAGATAAAGAGCAAAATTGAAAGCACTAACAAAAGCCATGTAAAAACAATTACATGCACATCAAAAGATTCTAATATAAAAAGAAAAAATAATAATACAATTACTAAAATACTTAATATATTATCTAATAAAAATTTTTTCATTTTTATTTATACTAATAATTATTTTCTCACCTCTACTTTCAATTCTTTTTCCAAGTCTGTAATAACTTTTTCCATCACCTCATCTACTTCTCTACTTTCCAATGTTCGTTCACTGGCTCCAAATTCAATATGATAAGCAAAACTGGTTTGATTGTCTTTTTTGAAAACATCAAACATATCCACCTTCATCACTAAGTTTCCGCCAACTTTTTTTATGATATTTTGAATATCAATCGCTCTGGTTTCACCTTTGGCAAGCATTGAAATATCGCGAATAACCGTTGGAAATTTTTGAAGAGGCAAAAATATTTTCTGTTTTTCTGCCACCCTCATAAGCTTTTCAGTATCAAACTCACAAACTGCCACTCTTTTTTCAATTTTATACTTCTTGAGTGTCAGCGGATTAATTTCTCCAATCATTCCAATCTTTTCATTATTCACAATAATTTCCGCATTGCGCACCGGATGAGTCAGATGATTTTTTGGAAGATTTTTTTCCTTATATAAAATATTATCCTCCCCTATTCCTAAATTTTCCAATAAACTTTGAACTGTGCCTTTTAGATTATAAAATGTTTCCGCGCCCTTATCCTTTTCCAAAACTTGCGCCATCACGAGCATTCTTTTTTCTTCTGTTCCTGTCATTCCGAACTCGTTTCGGAATCCAGATCCTGAAACAAGTTCAGGATGACAAGAGTAAACTTTGCCGATTTCAAAAATATTAAAACTTTCAAAAATATTTATATTTGTTTTGACATTTTTCAAAATATTTGGTACCAGGCTAACTCGAACATATCTTTGATCAGGATTCATTGGACTAGAAAGTTCAAAATGCTTTACCCCGTGGACTACCGCCTTTGGCGGTTGTTGCAAAGCAACATAGTCCATGGGGTGAATACCATCCAAGGCGCAATTCTTAGTGTCAATCTCGGAATAGAAAGAATAATTATACATTTCATCAAAGCCAAAACCAACTGCAATTTCTCCAAGTTTTCTTTCAAAAGACAAAACTTCATTTATTTTGGCAGGTATAACTGGCTCAACAAGTGGAAGAGGTTTAATTTTTTCATATCCCCAAATCCGTCCAATCTCTTCAATCAAATCTTCTTGAGTTTTGAGATCAACTCTAAATGTAGGAATAGTACACACTACCTTATATGGTTGAATAGTAGTGTTGATTCCTAATAAATTTAATATTCTTGTTATTTCTTTTTTTGGAATTATTTCTCCCAAAAGAGAGTTTACATATTCCAAATCTAATTTTATTTTGCAAGGCTTGATTTTATTTGGATAAATATCAATTACTCCTTCGAACTCTGCGCCAGCAGTGTGTTCCAAAACTTCTATGATTCTGACAATGGCTTTTTCCGCTAAATTTGGATCAATCTCTTTTTCAAAACGATCAGATGATTCAGTTTTCACGCCCAGTCTTGTTCTTGAGCGTCTGATATTGACGGCATCAAAATTAGCGGCTTCCAAAATTATTGTCTTGGTATTTTCATTTATGCCTGAATCTTTTCCACCCATAATTCCAGCCAGTGCCAACGGAGTTTCGCCATTAGTAATAAGCAAATCAGAATTATTCAATTCTAAAATTGATTCGTCCAATAAAACTAATTTTTCTTTATCCTTTGCTCTTCTGATAATAATTTGTAGTTTATTTTTGCTTGAAATTTTTTCTGCGTCAAAAGCGTGCATTGGTTGCCCAAGTTCCAACATCACATAATTTGTCGCGTCAACTACATTATTAATCGGACGAATTCCTGAAGCCTCCAATCTTTGTTTCATCCAACTTGGCGAATCTTTAATTTCTACATTTTCCATTACTGCGCCAATATAGCGAGAGCATAGCTTCTTGTCCTCAATTCGCACTCGTAGAGACGCAAAATTTTGCGTCTTTACACAAGGCAACTTAAGTCCATCAAAATCATATTCAAATTTCCTATTTTCTAAAACTGAAATTTCCCTCGCCACACCAACATGACTGGTTGCATCGTGCGCTCGATCCGGCAAAACCTTTATTTCAAAAATTGTATCATCTTCCACGCCTAAATATTTTTTAGCTGGCTCGCCAATTTTAGCTTTAGAATCCAAAATAAAAATTCCGCTATGATCAGTTCCGAGCCCCAGCTCGTCCAATGCGCAAAGCATACCAAAAGATTTTTCCCCGCGAATTTCCGCCTCCTTTATCTCTATTCCGTTTGGAAGCTTTGTTCCTGCTGTCGCTACTGGAACTTTATCCCCAACTGCAATATTTTTTGCCCCGCAAACAATATCCAAAACCCCCTCTCCTTTATAAGGAGAAGGTTGCCCGCCTGCCGGCGAGGCAGGGGGTGAGGTGTGTTTCCCGATATCAATTTTTGTCAATTGCAACTTATCCGCATTAGGATGTTTTTTGATTTCCAAAATCTTCCCCACCACCACTCCATCAAAATTCCATTTTTTTTCTTCCATCCCCTCAATTTCTAACGAATGCATCGTCAAAAGCTCCCTCACTTTTTCCGGGGATAATTTTGTACCTGATAATTCCTTTAGCCAATTATATGAATATTTCATGTCTTTCTTTACTAATTACTAATTTTATTACTAATATACTAATCCTCTAAATTTACAATTCTTTTATATCTCACACATTCTTTTGTAAAATAAACGAGTATACCTAATCTTAAATTCATCGCTTTTAAATAAGAATATAACTGATCGATATCTCTTTTTGAAAAATAATTCTTACTTTTTAATTCAATAACTATTTTATCAAAAACTAAAAAATCAAAAATATAATAACCGATTTCTTTTCCTCTATGTTTAACTTTTGCTTTTAATTGTTCTTTAAATTCTATATTATTTTCTGAAAAAATATTTGCAACAGCTTTCTGATAAAAACTTTCTTTATGTCCATATCCAATTTCATTAAAAATACTAAAAATCAAACCAATAATCTTATAACATTCATCCTTATAAATTAAATCATTTCTTATACTCATTAGTATATTTGTATATGATTAGTAATTAGTAAAGACCTAGCTAAAATTGTTTAACAAACCTTAAATCTCCCGAATGAAACAATCTCACATCATCAATCTTATATCTCGTCATTGCGAGTCGTTCCAGTCCAAATCCCCACGCAAATCCCTGATATTTATTTCTTGGGTACCCCGCGGAAACAAAAACATTTTGGTTGACCATCCCGGCACCACCAAGTTCTAGCCAACCCGCCCACTTACAAGCCTTGCAACCCTTTCCGCCACAAACCGTGCAAGAAATATCAAATTCAAAACTTGGTTCTGTAAATGGAAAATAACTTGGACGCAGTCGCACATCCACATCTTGTTTGAAAAAAGCGGAAAAAAATTCTTTGGCAGTAAATTTCAAATTTCCTACATTCACATCCTCTCCTACAATCAAAGCTTCAAACTGATAGAAAGTATGCTCGTGAGTTGTGTCCGTAGCTTCACGACGAAAACATTTCCCTGGGACAATAATTCGAAGTGGTGGTTTATTTTTCTCCATATACCTAGCCTGCACCGCTGAAGTTTGACTTCGCATAGAAAAATTGTCCGCGTCTTTCCGCGTTCCGTCCGCGTTTGTCTGCGAGCGAAGCCAAAAAGTATCTTGCATATCGCGCGCCGGATGATCTTTGGGAATATTCAAGGCATCAAAATTATACCATTCATTTTCAATTTCCGGACCATCAGCAATTTCATAGCCCATTGAAGTAAAAACATCTTCAATGTCACGACGCACCAGCGAAATTGGATTGAAGTGTCCTACACTTTTTTTCTTTCCGGGAATTGTCACATCAATTTTTTCTTTTTCCGCGTCAAAACTCCCACTTTCAATTTCAGTCTTTTTGTTTTTTATTATTTCAAAAATTTCATTTTTCGTGTTATTGGCTAATTCTCCAATTTGCCTTCTTTCTTCCGGTGTTAAATTTTTTAGATTTTTGAGAATAGAAATAAATTCGCTCTTTCTACCAACATATCTTTTTTCCAATTCAAAAAGAGCCTCCTCACTTGGCTTAATTTTCTCAATTTCCGCCAAAAACTGCTTCTTCAAATTTTCAATTTTTTCCTTTAACATAACCGTTGTCATTCCCGCGTAGGCGGGAATCTAGTCTCGAATTTATCTTAAAATTCAAGAATATTTTTATATACTATTTTTTCATTTAGCCTCTACACTGGATTCCCGTTTTCCTACCTCGCCGGCAGGCGGGCACGGGAATGACAATTATATCGACATTTATATTCTAAGCTAAAAAAAGGCTTTTTGCAAACTAATAAAAAACTAGAATTAGGCGGGAGTTGGGCATCTCCCGCTAAAATATTAGGTTTATTTATAAAGTTCAACAACGGGAATTTCGTGTTTACAATTTCCACAAGGAATAAACCACCAAACAGAATGATACTGTTTATGTTTACATTGAGGACAAATAATATAGCCAGCTCCTCCGACTCCAAATGTAAACTGTTTTTCTTCTTCTTTACTATCCTTATTGCTCATAGTATCCCTCCTTTTTTGATTTTTTCGCCCAATTCTAATTTTTTATTCAATTTTTAAAATCCCATCTTCTGCTTTGCCATTCGGTATTGCTCTTCGGTGATTTGTCCAGACTTTTTCATTTGTTCCATCGCAGACAGAAGTTTATCCCGATTTTCCGGTTTGAAGGCTTCCTGCATTAATTTCTGTTGCTCTTGCGGACTCATATTTTGCAATTTTTTCATGGCCACTTTCTGCATCATATTTACCGCCGTCGAACTAATTTTTGACTTTGCTTTTTGAAATGGATTCCACATAGTAATTCCCTACAAAATTACAAAATTTTACAAAAATACAAATATACAAAATGTTGTTTTTTCATTTTTTGTACTTTTGTATTTTTGTATTTATTTTGTACTTTTGTAGTTTATTTGTAATTTATAACTCGTAACTAATAACGCCGAGGCGATAAAAATTGAAGAATATGTTCCAAAGAAAACTCCAATCAAAAGCGCCAAAGAAAAATCTCGAATTGTTGCTCCGCCAAAAATAAATACCGCCAGAAGAGTAATCAGAACAGTAAGTGAAGTATTTACTGATCGAACCAAAGTTTCATTCAAACTTCTGTTTACTATATCCGGAAAAGTTTCCTTATTGGAACTTCTAAGTAAATTTTCCCGCGTTCGATCATATACTACAATTGTATCATGCACTGAAAAACCTAAAATAGTAAGCAAAGCCGCTATAAAAGGAATCCCGACTTCTATCCCATAAAAATGTCCCAGCACAGAAAAAGCTCCCGTTGTTATAAGAATATCATGAACAAGGGCAATCACTGCCCCAATGCCATATTTCCAAGAAGCCACCGGTCGAGAAACCTTTCGAAAGGCCCAAGCAATATAAGCTAAAATTCCCGCAACTGCCCAAAATATCGCCCATAGAGATTTTGATTTCAATTCATTGGAAACTGAAGCATTAGCATAATCTACCCTAAGCTCCTTAGAATTTGGATATTTTTCGCTTATTTTTTTGAAAACATTTTGATTTATTGTATCATCCTCTGACGCATAGCGGATAAGGGCGGAGTTATTTTGCGTTGACTGAATCGTCAAGCTTTTCAGATTTAGATCCTTTAATGTTTCTTCAATTTCTTGATTAGCTGGAATACTATTTTCAAAACTAACTTCCATCAATGTTCCGCCAGTAAAATCAATTCCGAATTTTAGTCCCCACACAAAAAGACTAACAACACTCAATATAGTAAGTGTTATTGAAAAAATATAAGCGTATTTAGTTTTGGAAATAATATTAATCATAATTTTTGTCATTGCGAAGGAGCGTAGCGACTGTGGCAATCTCGTAATTTAATTCTGAGATTGCTTCGCTTCACTCGCAATGACAGATTTTTTTACTCCTATTAACCACATTTTATTCTCCAACCATTCCCCCATCACAAATCGTAAAATTGTTCTGGTAATAACTACGGCGGTAAACATAGAAAGCAAAACTCCGATGATAAGCGTCACTGCGAAACCTTTCACAAATCCCGTACCCATTTCCATCAAAATAAAAGCTGTGATAATGGAAGACATATTTCCATCGCGAATAGAAGTCCACGCCCGCTTGAAACCTTCTTCAATGGCACCCAAAACATTTCGGCCTCTTCTAATTTCTTCCTTGGTTCTTTCAAAAATCAAAATATTAGCATCCACCGCCATTCCGATCGAAAGAATAAATCCGGCAATACCAGGGAGAGTAAGGGTTATCTGCCAAGGCGAGAAAAAAGAAAGTTTGAAAATTGAAATCATCATTCCAGCATAAATAATCAGAGAAAAAGAAGCAATAAGACCCAAAAATCTATAATACAAAAGCATAAAGACAATTACCAAAATCATTCCGATCATTCCCGCTTTCAAACTTTTTTCCAAAGATATTTGACCCAAAGATGCCTCCACGCTTTGTTGAGAAATCAAATTTATCGGCACTGGAAGCGCGCCTTCATTAAGCCTTTTGACTAAATCTTTTGCTTCTTCAGTTGAAAAATTTCCAGTAATAACTGCTTCTCCATTAGTTATCTCGGCCTGAACTGTTGGCGCGCTGATTATTTGATTATCAATATAAATCGCTACTTGTTTTTGTAAATTTCTTTTTGTAATTTCCGCAAATAATTTTGTGCCTTCATCATCAAATTTCAAAGATACCTCCGGTTCAGAAAGTCCTTGGTTTTGAAACTGAACACTCGCATTTTTCAAGTTTTTTCCGGAAAGTCCAGTAGGAATAAATTCTTTCTTTGGCTCTGGATTAACTTTTTTTGCAATCAAAATATGAGCACTTTTAAATTCTTGACTGTCGCCCTCGCCCCCGCCTCGCGTCGACGAGTCGTCTTCGCGAGTCGAGGCGGGTTTAACTTCAATTCTTTTTATTATATGCCAGCCAAAATCAGTTTCCACCAACTCTTTGTATATTTCGCCGTCTTTCAAATTTTTGTTAAAAATTACATCTTCATATTCTGGTACAAAAGAGCCTTTTTTGACAAAATCATATTCTCCACCATTATCTTTTGACCCAGGATCTTCACTATTATTTTTCGCCAATTCTCCAAAATCTTCACCCGCTAAAGCTTTTTTTAGTAAATCTTGAGCTTTCTTTTTCGCCTCCTCATTCGCCTTTTTCAATTCTTCTTCTGGAATTTTTTCCACTGCTTCTTCCTTTTCTTCCTTAAACTCCAAAAGTGGAGTGGCCTTGATCATATCTTTCGCTTGATTTATATCTTTCACTCCGGCTAGCTCTACAACCAATCTATTTTCTGTGCCAGATTTTGTCGTATAAACAATCGGCTCCGCTACACCAAAAGCGTTGACGCGTCTTTCGATCACATCTTGCACCGCCTCCATCGCTTCGCCAATTTTTCCGCTTTCAATTTGAGTAACATCCGCTTTATATTCCAAATGAATTCCGCCTTGCAAATCTAAGCCTAAATTGATTTTGGCCTTGTTTAGAGCATTATAAACCGGTGAGATTTTCGAAACCGCCTTTGGATAGGAAACCAACCCCGCAAAAATTGCCAAGATTATTACCGCCCCAAATTTTAGTCTAAGTTTTTGTCTAACATTCATATTTTATGATTCTACACTGCCCTCGATTTTTTTTCAAGTATTGAAATTTTAGATATATTTTTAAATTTTTCAACAAATTTTTTATTTCTTGGTGACATTTTTAATTTTTCAAATTCATTTATATTTATCCAACGAAAATCGTCATGTTCATAACTAAGTTTTATCTTTGAAATTGCCAGTTGAGTAGCATAACAAATTGTTACCCAAAATTCATTTCTATCATCAAGTCCAGATATAACATCAATGACATTTAAATTTTTAACTTCTAATTGCGTTTCTTCTTTAATTTCTCGAATAATTCCTTTTTTTGCGTCTTCTCCAAAATCTAATTCTCCTCCCGGAAAATCCCAAAACAAAGGTTGACTTGGGGCAGTTTTTGATCGTCTAATTACTAAAATCTTTTTATTTTTATCAAATAGAATTGCTTTTTGAGATACTCTAATTTTTTTATTATTATTTTCCATAATAATCTTCCTATGTCTATATGTGGTTATATGGACATTTATATCTCTTTCCATATATTGATATATGGAAAGAATTAGCTTTTAAAATTTTGGTTTGAATTATTTTATTTTTTTATTTCTCGTAAAACTTTATCAAATCCCGGTAACAATTTAAATTTTTTTATTTCACTGAATTTTATCCAGCAATAATTTTGTGCTTCCCAGTCTAATTTTATTTTATCTGTTTTCACTTCCACTAAAATTGGATGCGCAATCCAAGTTTTTTTATATTTTTTCTCTTCTTGGTGAAAAATATTTCCCAATTTTATAGAAATTATATCTTTTTTTGCTATTCCCAATTCTTCCTTAATTTCGCTTTCTATTTTTTGTTTAAGTGTTTTTTTATCATCTAAAAATCCAGAAATTCCATTCCAAAAATTTGGATAAAAATTAAGATTTCCACTTCTTTGCACAATTAGAATTTTATCTTTATATTTCACTACGCAATTAATCACCGGCGCAAACCTTGCATTAGTGAAATCAACTTGTCCTAGTTTTGGTTGGAATTTTTTCATTTTATTTCCCGCAACATTTTTAGACTTCAATAGTGTCCCACAAAAATTAAATTTCTTCTAATAGATATACATCCAGTGCAACTTCTTCGTAAGGATGTACTTTTTTTATGGTAGCGATAATATCTTTTACGAGATTGCGATCACATACGAATTCTATCCTCTCTTCCTGAACTGATTCCGGTTTTCCAACTTCGCCTATTACTGGATGCGCACCATCTTCTGGTTTGAATCGACCAATACCTTTTGAAGAAAAACTGCAGTGAGTATAATTTCCGATTTTCCCTGCACCCGCCTTTCCAATAGACTCACGAACAATATTTGTATGTGATTCTGGTACAAATACTACAATTTTTACATTATTAGATTGACTCATAATTTTATATTTTATTTCCCGCAACACTTCTTATACTTTTTACCCGACCCACACGGACACGGATCATTTCGACCAACTTTATTATTGTTGATTATTGGAGATAGTTTTTTAGTTTCTTGTTTATTATTTATTGATCCTTGTTCATTGTTCTTTGATTCTTGTTTCGCGGCAGAAAACTGTTCGACTTCCCCGCCTCCACTATAATTCAAATTATTTTGCTTAGAAGTTTCTTGAGTCTTGGGAGCTACCAAACTTACTTTGAAAATCGTGCGCACAATAGAAGATCGGATATTATTAAGTAGTTGCGAAAACATATGATATGCTTCTTTTTTATATTCAATCAAGGGATCTCTTTGGCCGTAACCACGCAGGCCAATGCCGTCTCGCAGATAATCCATTTCGTCCAAATGATTCATCCAAGTCATATCCATTGTCTGAAGAATTATCATTTTTTCAATGCTTCGCATATTTTCACTGCCAATTTCTTGCTCTTTTTTATTATAAGCTTCCTTGACGAGACCAATTAGATATTCCGTCATCGCTGATATTTTTTCCGCTGAATTCTTAGCATTATTATTTTTTATCTCTTCCAGTTTTTTCTCCACCGCTTTTTCTGCCGGAATAATATTTTTCACTCCTTCATATATCTCATGTGTTTGGAATTTTTCTTCTTCGGCGCTATAAAAAGAAACTAGATTTTCCATTTCTTGACTGATATACCCAAGCATTTCATTTTTTAGATCTGGCGCGCCTAAAATTTCTTTGCGTTTTTTATAAATAACTTCCCGCTGTTTATTCATTACATCGTCATATTCCAAAACATGTTTTCGAATATCAAAGTTGAAGCCTTCAATTTTCGATTGAGCGTTTTCAATTGTCCGAGAAATTATTTTATTTTGAATCGGCTGATCTTCTGGCAGTCCCAGCGTATTCATCATATTTATCAGTTTGTCTCCCCCAAAACGACGCATCAGTTCATCTTCCAAGGACACAAAAAATTGACTCATCCCAGGGTCGCCTTGCCGGCCAGCGCGTCCCCGAAGCTGATTGTCAATGCGCCGAGCTTCATGCCGTTCTGTTCCCAAAATAAAAAGTCCACCCAAATCTTTCACGCCTTCGCCAAGTTTAATGTCCGTTCCTCTTCCCGCCATATTAGTTGCAATCGTAACTGACCCCTTTTGCCCAGCATTTTGGATTATGAGCGCTTCTTTTTCATGTTGCTTAGCATTCAAAACTTCATGCTTCACTCCAAAGCGAGTGAGAAGCGCGCTTAGATATTCCGATTTTTCAATGGCAATTGTTCCGACCAAAACCGGCTGACCAATTTTATTGATTTCTTTGATCCGCTCACAAATCGCATTAAATTTTCCTTTTTCTGATTTATACACAATATCCGGTAAATCTTTTCTGACCAAAGGTTTATTAGTTGGAATTTCTACCACATCAATATTGTAAACTTTATGAAATTCTTCAGCTGAAGTTGAAGCTGTTCCTGTCATACCAGAAAGTTTGTTGTACATTCGAAAATAATTTTGAAAAGTAATCGTCGCCAAAGTTCTAGATTCTTTTTGCACTTGAACTTTTTCTTTAGCTTCAATCGCCTGATGAAGACCTTCGGAGTATCGTCGTCCGGGCATAAGCCGTCCCGTAAAGTCATCCACAATTATCACTTCACCATCTTTCACTACATAATCTCGATCGCGTTCAAAAATAATTTGAGCTTTGAGAGCTTGTTCTAGATGATGGACATAATTTATTTTTCCCGCTTCATAAATATTCCCCATTCCAAGCCAATCTTCAATTTTTGAAATTCCACTGTCTGTGATGGAAACCGCCTTCATTTTTTCATCCACTTCAAAATCATCGCCTCTTTTTAGCCTTGGAACAAGCGAAGCAAATTGCTGATACATCTTAGTTGATTCCGAATCCGGCGCACTAATGATAAGAGGCGTTCTGGCTTCATCAATTAAAATTGAATCGACTTCATCCACGATCGCAAAATTCAAATGTTTTTCCGCGTCAATTTTCGTTTCAATCTGTTTAAGTCCGCGAGCTTGGGCCATCTGGTCCAAGCTATGCACCATATTATCGCGCAGATAATCAAAACCGAATTCATTATTGGTGCCATAAGTGATGTCAGCGTTATAAGCATCGCGCCTAGAAACTTCTTTAAGATTTTGCATTTCAATACTAACCTCATTTTCATCAATTATTTTTGGTTCATAAATATATGAAGTGTCATGAATAATACAAGCCGTGGAAATTCCAAGAAAATAAAGGATACCGCCCATCCAATTACAATCTCTTTTCGCCAGATAATCATTGACTGTGACAATATGCACTCCCTTGCCAGTCAAAGCATTGAGGTACATTGGCAAAAGTGCAGTGTGAGTTTTTCCTTCTCCCGTTTTCATTTCGGCAATTCTGCCTTGATGCAAAATTATCCCGCCTGTCATCTGTACATCAAACAATCTTTTGTTATCCACTCTCTTGACCGCTTCACGCACAACAGCAAAAGCCTCCGGCAAAATTTCATCCAGTGTTTCTTTTTCTTCTATGCGTTTTTTAAATTCTTCAGTTTTAGCGCGAAGTTCTTCGTCTGACAATTTGGAAATTTCCGCTTCCAAAGAATTTATTTTTTCGACAATCGGACGAGTTCTGGCGACCTCTTTTTCATTCGAACCAAAAAGTTTACTGATAATTGACATAAATAAAAAACTTGTCATGCTGAATTTATTTCAGCATCTCAAGTAAATTCCTAGATCCTGAAACAAGTTCAGGATGACATTTCTAATGGCTTAATTTAACCTATTTATTCTAGCAAAAAAAGAGGCGGGAGTCAAAAGAAGATTTTTAGTTTATAAATTTGAAGGTGAAGAGAATTTGATCAAAAATATTTTTAAATTCTCCAAAATAAGAACCTGTTGAGATTTCAATTATGGTTCCATTTTTATTGATAATTAAACCTTTGGGATAATAAATCATTCCAACACTTACGCCAGACATTAAGGCTTCGTTAATCTGTTTAATTTCTTTTTCCTTTTTTGTTTCATTATATCCATATTCAACTGCTCTAAAACCACCAATAAAGTAACTTCTTAATTTCAGATCACCAAATCCATTAACAATTGAGTTGTCTGGAGTATTGTAATAGCTTTCAAATCTACTTACAGCGACATCTATTCTTATTTCAACTGATTGCTTTGAATAACTAAACTTTTCTGCTGGAGTTGCTTCTTGCTTTGCTAAAAAAATTTGTTGCCCTTCCTCTTTTATATAGAAATTTTCTGGATATTTTATCTCAAACCCATATTTTTCATTCCTATAAGTTTTCCAATCAGAAATATCAATTTGTTTTTGACTATCGCCTATTTTACATTCTCCTCTCTGAAATGCCCATTCTTCACATTGCGACCCATCAGAAAATTTGCACATTCCGCTTTGACTGCCGTCAGTGGCCGTGATAATTTCCAATTTTCCGCCATTCTCCTCACAAAAAACCGAGGCTGGATTGGCCATGCCAACATTATTTTCTTTTACTTTTGGTTCCGGAATTTTAATTGTCTTTTGTGGCACTGAAACAGAAATATTATTCATCTCATAGACTTCCCAAACAAACATTCCCGCCGTGATTGCTATGATAATTATAATTGTTGTTCCTAGCCAAGTTTTTATTTTTGTGTTCATATTTTATTTATTAATTAGTAGTTCAAAAGTCTGCAATATTTTTTCAGCTTCATCACATCTAGCCTGTTGAAAAGCATCAAATTGTCCGCCACCAGTATCATTTTTTTGTCCACAACAACCATCGCAATAATAAACTTTGTCAGCATCTTCAGTTATTTTAGTAAGCGCTGATTTATTAGCAGTGTTATTCCATTCCTTTTTCGTGACAACCCTGATGGTTATTAGGCAAAAGGGCTGATGATTGTTTCTAAAGCTAAAACAAACACTCTTATCATTAGGCTGGTTACTTTCATTTGCCGTATATCCTTTCCAAGATTCAGGAAAACCCAAGCCAAATCCGATTTTTTCATTTTTATACGATCTCCAATCCAACAGGTTAGTTTTTTCTATTATATTAGAAAATTTCACAGGTAATTTAAATTCTTCATCCAGTTCCCGCATATCAGATGGATTATCTTTTTTGAAAAGAAGATATCCCTTTTCTGTTTTCGGCTCACTAAAATTGATTTCGCATCTAAAATCCACGAAGTCTTCCGTCATCCAAGTATCATTTTCTGATTTTGAAATAAATGAACAAAAGTGCGATCCCAGCTTTTTGTCATTATCATCATAAACTTCACCGGGAAAATCACCTTCGAAAAACCAACCGCCGACTGCACTTCCCAAAATCAAAACTGGACTGGCTATTTCATCATTCGGTTTTAGCGAAGTTATTATAATTTTGTTTGCAATTCCAACAATTTCTGGACACGGTGCAAATTCACAATTTGGCGCAATTCGAGAAACTGCCGAGCCGTCCGGACAAATTTTTGCTTCTTCCGTACAAGCCACTGGCTTATTCTTCTTGGGAATGTTAATGATTGGATTATTTTCAGTTTTAATTCCTTTCCACAGATAAAAAGAAATTCCAGTCAAAAAAATTGCCAGAATTATTATCACACTAAACGCTAGAATTGTTGATATCTTTTTATTCATTATATTTGTTTTAAAAAATTATCTAAAGTATTTTTGTTTCATGTTTCATGCTTTATGATTTTATTATACCACAAAAAAAGAAAATTGTCCCGAATGTTCGGGACAACTCTTCTGTCATTCCCGCGTAGGCGGGAATCTAGTTTTAAAGTTTTATTTATTGCAAAGACTCAAATGTTTTGCAAGGCTTCTGCACTGAATCCCCGCAGGAGTTTATGCTCGCGAAAGCGGGTGCGAGGATGACATAGTATTAGAACCTTGCGTCTTTACTAATCACAATTTTTTTCTTAAGCGAGCGAGCTCCGCGTTCGCGGATATCTTTGAGCTTGCTTTTATCCTTAGTGATTTGTTTTTGTAATTCTTCAATGACCATATCCGTTGAACCTTCCACACTTTCAGAAATTTCTGTCGCTCGATATAATTTGTACGGAGTTTTGATCATCACTTCTACATAAAATTTTCCTTTTTTATCCATTGAAATTTCCACTTCGTATTCCAAGGATTTTTTCAAAAATTTTTCCATCTTCTGAATTCTTTTCATAATATAATCCTTGGTGCGATCATCTAACTTGACATTCTTGCAAAATAAACGAAGATTGAGAATTGTGTTTGGCATATAATTTAATTTAAATTAATTAGCTTATATTCCTTACAAATTACGAACTTTTACGAATGTACCAATGTGAATTAAAAATAATTTTTATTTTTTATTTAATTATTTGCAATTCGTACATTCGTACCAATTCGTAATTCGTAAGGATTACTAGAAGCCCACATATTGCACTTCTTCTTGAAGTTGCACGCCCAACTCATCGCGCACTTTCATTTTGATAACACTAGAAAGCATCACAATATCCTGCGCTTTAGCATTGCCTACATTTACTACAAAATTAGCATGCTTTTCGCTCACTGCAGCACCCCCAATTTTTTTCCCGCGTAGCCCAACCTCGTCTATCAGCCAGCCAGCCGGAATTTTTGAATCTATTGCCTTCTGGCCAGTGTCTTTTTCAAAACGATTAATCAATTCCTGATTTTCCACCTTTGGATTCTTGAAAAAACTTCCAGAACTTGGTTTTTTAGGATTTGGATGAACTGTATCAGAGCGTTTCTTGATAATTTCTTTTATTTTATTATTTATTTCTTCCTGATCGCCCTTTTCTAATTTCAAAACAGCCGAAATTATAATCAGATCTTTATTTTCTTTGAAAATGCTATTGCGATATGCAAACTTACATTCACTTTTCCTAAGGTTCAACCTTTGGCTAACCAAAGGTTGAACCTTTATGACTTCCACGCTTTCCGCATTATCCGCCATGCAACCCAACGGTATCCCAGCATTTCCCCGAATCGCTCCACCAACTGTTCCAGGAATTCCCGATGCCCATTCAAGTCCGGAAAGTGAATTTTGCATTGCTAAATTAACAACTGAGCTCAAAGAGGCACCGGCAGAAACTTCAATTTTATTTTCTTGTATCTTGTATCTTGCGTCTTGTATCTTGATTACTAATCCATCAAATCCATCGTCGCTTATAAGAATATTACTCCCTCCGCCCAGCACAAAAATTTCCAAATTATTTTCTTTGGCAAATTGCAAAGCCTCAAGAAGCGCCTCTTCGTCGCTCACTTCTACAAAGTATTTCGCCGGTCCACCGATTTTGAAAGTAGTCAACGGCGCAAGAGAAATATTTTTTTGGATTTTTAAAATTGGCATAAACAAATATTAAAAAATTTACAACTTAATTTTCAAAATATTTCGATTGTAAATATTTTTATTTTTTAGCATTCTATTTTAATTTTGTTTGTGTAACAACCTATCAATTATCATCACGAATTCATCTTCATTATCCTCTCTTACTTTTTTAAAAGCTTCTTGATAGAGTTCTAATATCTTTTTAAGCTCCGGCCCGATCTTACTAAGCACATCTTGATTACCATTAATAAAAAAATCGGCAATTCCTTTTAAATTTAATTCGGCTTCCTTATTATATTTTTCTCTTTGATCCCTACTTAAACTTTCAATATATTCTCTTATTGGCCCTTCTTGAAAACCCATAATTTGATCTATTCTATCTCGCTCAGCTTCCATTTCTTTTGTTTCTTTGATTTTTGACTGTTTTTCGAAATATTTTTGATACATTTTTTTAAAATCAACTTTCGAAAAATATTGTTTATTTTTCTCGATATATTCTTGGGCTTCTTTTTTATTCTTTGAATCTGGGAAAATATCATCCTCAGCTTCACAAATAATTGCAGCAAAATTCCCCAAAACTGATCCAGCCGCTGCTTCCTTATTATATATTGGAATAATTTCATATTCAATCATTGATTCCTTAATTTTCAGAACTTTAACGCCCTCTATTTCGCCAAGCTCCGGTTTAATTTTTCTAACACTGCCCGACCCGTTTAAAAAATCAACATACCACCATTCGCCGTTAGACAATCTAACCACATTAATTGCATGGCTAACTGGGCTACCCCAATAATTTTCAATTCCGGCTTTTTCAAGCATATGCAATCCGATAAGCGATGATCCGACACAACTGAATTGCCCCAATTCTTTCATTTTTTTAGGCCAGGAGTCCCATCTTGCGCTTTTTGATTTATCAAATTTTTCAATCAAATTATCAATTTTTTTGTGGCAATCTTGAATATATTTTACTTCCAAATCTGATTTTAATTCTGAATTTTTCTCCTCTCTTAAGGCTTTGATCAGATTTTCATCTGGAACTAAATTCCATTCTTCACATAAACTTTCAATTTGTTCCATTAAAGTCTCATACATCCATTTTTTTATTTCTTCATCTTCTAAATTTTTCGGATCTAAGATTGTTTTCTCTGGAATTAAAACCATATCCCGCCAAGCAGAAATAAATTCTTTCTTTTTTTCTTTAGAAATTTCTTTTTCCTTATTATTTTTTGGCCATTCATTAGTCATAAAATATTTTTATAATTTATTCTAAAATATATTCTTCTAATTCTTTCTTATCCTTAAAATAATCAGCATTATTTTTTATATACTTTTCGTATTCATCAAAATTATTATCAAACTGCCCCAAAATAATTTCTTTGTTACATAACTTTCCCTCTCTCTTCCCAGTATAATCCAAAAAGCTGGAATATGGCCAATCCTTTTCCGAAAACCCATGAATTTCGTGATTAACATTCACATAGGCCGAAAGCAAAAGAAGATATTCGTTGGAGTCGATGTGGATGGATTTAAATCTTCCCTGAAAAAGAGCTCCTGAACGTTTGGTTTTTTTATTAAAATACATAGTATAACTAGTACCGACTTTTTGCATAAATTTAACTATGCCATTATTTTGCTCTTGTTTTACTATAAAATGATAGTGATTAGGGTTAAGACAATAAGCAATAATAGAAACGATTGGCTTCCTAAGGTTCAACCTTTGGCTAGCCAAAGGTTGAACCTTAGGAAGCTCTGCTATTCCATTTTTATGTAAATCTCTCCATATCAACATCAATCCATCTTTTTCATCATTCAACAAACTCATCCCCAAAATAAACCTCTCATAATCTTTCTTATCCAAAAACACCTCCCGCTTATCTACTCCACGGTTATATATGTGGTAATATTCACCATTGGCAAATTCAGTTTTTCGCATTTATTTTTTATTTTTCATTTAATTTCTCGGCGACTTCCCAGCCGTTACCGGCACCGATGGCGATGACAACATCTTCACTTCCGATTTTATCTCGCAAAAATTCCACTGCTTCATCAATCGTTTTTATATATTGCGCCTTGTCTCGATCGTATTTATTGATCAAATCAACTAAATCTTTGGAGCTTATTTTTCCAAAATTTTCTCGAGCCGAGCCATAAATATCCAAAATGATCACCTGATTAGCATCAGAAAATGATTGTGAAAATTCTTGCAAAAGCGCTTCTGTTCTAGAATAGGAATGTGGATGAAAAACCGCCCAAATATTTTTCTGCGGATAAATTTCTCGTGCACCCTTAAGTGTTGCCTTAATTTCCTCTGGATGATGTCCATAATCATCAATCAAAATTGCACCATTTCTTTCCCCGATATATTCAAATCTCCTTTTGGTTCCACTAAAACTAGCTAGTCCTTCTTTTATTTTCTCTAAATCTAAATTCAATTTATGGCAAGTTGCTATAACCGCGCAAGCATTCAAAACATTATGTTTTCCTGTTAATTGAATTTCAAAAACTCCTAAACTTTTATCGCTATAACTAACTTCAAAAAATTGTTTTAGATTTTGTAATTTGTAATTTGTAATTTTATAATTATTCTCCTCATTGAATCCATAAGTCAAAACTTGACACTTTGCTTCTTTCGAAACTTCCAGAGTATCCACACTGTCTCCCCAAACTACCAAAAATCCGGTTTTTGGAATACGCGCTACGAAATCTTTAAAAGCTTTTTTATAATCGGCAAAATTTGGAAAAGTGTCAGGATGATCAAAATCCAAACTGGTTAATACAATCGCTTTTGGATTATATAATTTTAATTTATTTTGAAATTCATCCGTTTCTGCCACAAAAAACTCCCCTTTCCCGCTAAGTGCATTACCCTCCCAATTTATAACTCGGCTTCCAATCACTGCGCTCGGATCAACTCCAATTTCTTTTAATGTATGTGCTAACATTGCCGAAGTTGTCGTCTTGCCATGCGTTCCGCAAACTGCAATCCCATATTTCTCATTAAAAAGTTCGGCTAAAATTTCCGGATAGCTAATCATCTCCAAATTTCTTTTTTTCGCTTCTTGAAATTCAATATTATTATTTTCATTATACGCCGTGGAATAAATTACCAGATCCGTATCTGCTGGAATATTTTCTGGAGAAAATTTTTCAAAATATTGAATGCTTAATTTTTGCAAAATCTCATCAGTGAAAAATTTTTCATTCGTATCCGAACCTGTTATTTCAATTCCCATGGAATGCAAAATTTCCACCACCGCAATCACGCCGGAACCCTTAATACCAATTATATAAGCTTTTTTAAGATTATTTAAATTAATTGACATATAAATAATTTTTAATTTGAAGTTTTTAATTTTTAATCAATTTTAAATTTATAAATTTTCAAAATAAAAATTCAATAAAAAATTTTAAATTAAAAATTAAAAATTCATTTCGTCATTCCCAAAATCCCCTCTGCGATTCGATCCGCCGCATCTGGGTGGTAAAATGATTTTATATTCTGTGTTAATTTATTGCGCAATTCTTCATTGTTCATAATTTCATTAATTTTCCCCAAAAGCATATGCTCGCCTAAATTTGATTCTTCCAAAACTACACAGCCACCAATCTTAGCAATAGAATAAGCATTCATTCTTTGATGATCATTGGCTGAATTTTCAATAGGAATTATTATAGCAGGTTTTCCGTTAGCGGCAATTTCGGAAATTGAGGAACTCCCTGCTCGCGAAATAACTAAATCCGTTACTGCCAAAATATCCTTGAGCTCTTCGCCGACAAAAGACAAAATGTGATATCCATCTCGTCCAATTTTTATCCCAAGTTCTCCCGCTCTTTTTTTCACTTCTTCAAAATTTTTCTCGCCTGTTTGATGGATAATTTGATAATTCGGCAAAAGCTCCGGCAATACTTCCAATATTTTATCATTAATTGCTTTCGCTCCTTGCGATCCACCCCAAATAAAAATAGTTTTTTTTGATTCCAAAAGCGAAAACATTTTTTGAGCATTTTCTTTATTTCCCTTATTGATATCTTCCCGAAGCGGACTACCTGTAACAACCACTTGTTCGGAATGAAAATAACTTTCGGCGCTTGGATAAGAAACTGCCACGCGAGAAGCAAGTTTAGCCAAAACTGAATTAGCCATCCCCGGATTAGCATCTGATTCATGAATTAGAATTGGGATGTGATACAGCCAGCCAGCAATAACCACTGGCAAAGTGGCACAACCTCCTTTGGAAAAAATAACTTCCGGCATAAACCAAAGCAAATGCCACAAGGCTTGCACAATTCCAATAGGAATTTTCAAAGCATCTACAAAATTTAGAATAGAAAAATATCTTCTCATTTTTCCACTCATCGCATGTTTGATTGTTATTCCTTCGGCCGTCATAAATTTTTTAGAAAAATTTTCTTTTGGCCCCAAAAACATAAACTCTGCTGATATTTCTTTTTCTTTTATTTTTCTTGCTACGGCGATAAGCGGTATGATATGCCCGCCCGTTCCGCCTCCTGTCAAAACAATTTTCATAATTTTAGTTTTAAATTATATTTGTTAATTATTTTTAACATATTTAGAAATATTTAAAATAATTCCTGCTCCTGCCATCAAAAATATCAGGGATGTTCCGCCGTAACTAATGAAAGGTAAAGGAATTCCCGTCAAAGGAATTAGCCCAGAAATAGCTGCAATATTTATAAAAGCTTGGAAAACTATCCAGGCAATTATTCCCACTGCGATAAATTTCGAAAAATTATCCGGTGCTTTTTTGGCAATTTTGAGCCCTCGAATTGACAAATAAACAAAAATAAAAATTAATAATGACGCTCCCAGCCAGCCCGTTTCCTCGGCAATGATAGCAAAAATCGAATCACCTACGGGTTCCGGCAGATAATTGAATTTTTGCAAGCTATGTCCTAATCCTACACCAAAAAAGCCTCCTGTTCCAATCGCCAAAAGAGCTTGGTTTATCTGATAGCCAATTCCTTGCGGATCAAGCTCCGGATGCAAAAAAACTAAAAATCTATCCATTCGATACGCTTCCATCTTAATAATCATTCCTAAGATTGCTATTCCGGATACACCCATAAGAAGCATGTGAGAAATTTTCGCTCCAGAAACAAAAAAAATGGAAATTGAAATGAGAATTATAACACCCAAGGTTCCCACATCCGGTTGTTTGATAAGCAGAAAACTTATTAGTCCGATGATTATCAAAAATGGAATCAAACCCTCATAAAAATCTTTTACTTTTTCCGATCGGCTTTCCAACCAAGCTGCCAGGTATATAATTATTGATAATTTCAACATCTCCGAAGGCTGGAAAGAAAAAATTCCCAATTTCAACCAGCGACTAGCGCCATAAACTTTCGATCCAAATTCTGGAACAAAAACTAAAATAAGAAAAACTACACTTAAAATAAAAAAAGGCAGAGAAATTTTTTTCCAAAAATTATAATTTATTTTTTGCGTTATATATAAAACTATAATTCCCGGTATTGCTCCATAAAACAATTGATGTTTAAAAAAATAATATGGATCGCCAAATCGAGAACGCGAATATGAAATTCCGGCCGAAGCAATCATAACCAAACCAAAAATTAGAAGAGTTAGGATTGTATAAAGCAATTTTTTATCAATTTGATTATCTTTTAACATAAAATATAAATATCGAGATTGTTTTTGTTCGCCAGCTGGCGAATTAGAAAATTATAATTTCATATTTATTTATAATTTGATGCTTTGAATTTTGAATTTTTCTTTCTCCATTCTTCTATTTTTTTATGATTTCCTGACAATAAAACTTTTGGCACTTTCCAATTCAAAAATTTTTCCGGCTTAGTATATTGTGAATGTTCTAAATAATTCTTGCTATTATGCGATTCGTTTTTGGTACTTTCGCTATTTCCCAAAACCCCCGGTAATAATCTAGAAATCGAATCTACTAAAATCATTGCGGGAATTTCTCCACCCGTAAGAACAAAATCGCCAACGGAAATTTCTTCGTCCGCTAAATATTTCGCCACCCTTTCATCCACACCCTCATAGCGTCCGCAAATAAAAATTAAATTGTCATATTTTGACAAACGCTTAGCATCACTTTGGGTATATTTTTTCCCTTTGGCTGAAAATAAAATAGTCCTGATTTTTTGTTTTGAATTTGAAATTTTAGATTTGAAATTTACCTGCCTGCCGGTAGGCAAGGTTTGAGATTTGAGATTTGTAATTTGTAATTTTATTACATTTATAGCTCTATGAATGGGTTCAATCTTCATCACCATTCCCGCTCCGCCTCCATACGGCGTGTCATCAGTTGTTTTATGTTTATCCAGGGTAAAATCACGAAGATTATGAATTTTAATTTCAATTAAATTATTTTTTTGTGCCCGTTTCAAAATCGACTCATTGAAATATGAACCAAAAATTTCTGGAAAAATTGTAATAATATCAAACTTCATAATTATATAATACCATATTAAAAATAAACAAAAAAGACCCTGCCTAGGCAAGGTCTTTTGTATAATACAAAAAGTGAAAAACTAAACATTGATATCTCCAACCACTTCATCAATAGTTTTTCTTTCTTTAGGTGCTACTCTTCTTTCGCTTCCTTCCGGCTCATTTATTTTTAGATTAACTCGAGCGTTATTGCGCGCTCCAATAACTCGCAAAAGAGTTCTAAGAGCTTTGGCAGTTGCGCCTTCGCGACCGATAATCATTCCCATATCTTCAGCATTGACATCCAATGAAATGAGTACTCCCATTTCATCAATCTTGCGATCAACTTTCACATCTTCTGGATGATTTACAATTTGTTTAACGACATATTCTACAAAATCTCTGTCGGTTACTTGTTCTGTCATATGTGTGTACTGAAATTAAATATTACTTTTCTGAATTATTTTCAGAAATAATTTTGAGAAATTGTGAAGCCCGCAAGATCGACCAGCCTGTTTAACTCCACATTTTCTTAATTATATTATAAGCTATAAATTGGTTTTTGTCAAAATAACTGACCACGCTTTTTTATTCTGTTGTTTTTCCGTCAAATTCCGCGTCATTATTTTCTGCTTCCGCCTTGGTAGCGCGCACAATTCCATCCTGATGATGTGCCGGAGAATAAATCGTATAAAGCTTCAATTTTTCCGTTTCAGAAACATTGATGATGTTATGCTGGGCTCCCGCCGGCACCACAATCGCCACGCCATCTTTCACTTCGTATTCGTTACCATCAATGATCACTTTTCCATTTCCCGCTTCAAAACGAAAAAATTGATCATTTTCCGGATGAACTTCCATCCCAATTTCTTCTTTTGGCAAAAGACTCATCAGCACTAGTTGGCTATTTTTGCCAGTATAGAGAACTTTTCTAAAATTCTCATTTTCGAGAGTGTCTTTCTCGATTTCTCCTCGATATCCTTTCATAGTTTTTTTATTAATTATTAATTATGCAAAAACAATACCATTAAATATTTTTTTATTCTTCAATTTTCAAAGCTTTGCCTTTGACAATTGAATTGGCGATTTTAATTCTAGCAGAAGTCAAAATTCTTTGAAAGGTGCTTTGTGATGTTTTCATTTTTTCTGAAGCCTCAATTTGTTCCAAGCCGTCATAATCTTTGAGTTTTATCGCTTCCATTTCTTCCTTAGTTAAAATCACTTCTTCCAATTGATACATTGGAATTCCTTGGGGTTTGAAATAATTGGCTTTGGGTTTGAAACGCAGATGCCGGCAAAGTTTTGGTCTAGTCATATATTTTAAAATTATTTTCTTTCTAAATTAACCTCGCAATGAGGACATTTTATATTTGAACAGGGAATACCTCTCTGATGAGAAATAACATATCCACATTTTGGACAAACACACTTTCCATCTGGTCCTTGCCCATCAGCTGTTTCAAATTTTTCCTTAAATTTTCCTCTTCTTTGCCAGCCAAAACTTTTTCCAAAAGCTGGTTGGTAAAAACTATTTTCTAATTCGTGACTTTTTATTTGAATAGCGATATAGGTAATATTTTCAATTTCTTGAGATATTTTTTTTCGCAAATTTTCCGATATTTTAGTCGCTTCATCTACTTTTAAATCTTTTGACAAAATAATTTCTATGTTAGCGGTAATCACTGAACCTTTCTTTTGAGTTTTAAGCGAATGAATTTCGACATTTTCTTTTTTGGCAATTAATTTTATTTTACTTTCAACTTCTTCTCCAGCGGAAACATCTAGTAAAGAATCAACCGCTTCTTTTCCAAGAGTAAAAGATTCTTTGATTATGTATAAACCAATTAAAAAAGCTAATATAGAATCGGCATAAATCCAATATTTTGACAAAAATAACCCCACTAAAACAGTAGCTGATGCCAATACATCCGCCTTATCGTGTGATCCATCGGCCAAAAGAGTGAGGGAATTTTCTTTTTTCCCATAATAAATTTTTATTTTAGAAGTAACAAAATTTATCCCAACTGACAAAAGCATAATAAAAAAAGCTAAATAGCTAAGTTTTAATTTTTCCGGTTCCAAAAAATTTTTATAAGCATCATAAATAACTCCTGCGCCGGTTATAAAAAGAATGATGGTTATTATTACTCCACCTAGAACTTCCAATTTATAATGACCATAAGGATGTTTTTGATCAACCGGTTTTTGAGAAGTTTTGATGCCAAAATATCCAATCAGGGAAGAAAAAATATCAGTGAGTGAGTGAAATCCTTCCGCTAAAATAGCGGAAGAATGTGAAACATAACCGATGAAAATTTTTCCCCCAGCTAAAAAAGCATTGGCTAAAATTGAAATAATGGCAATTTTTTCTTTCATTTTTATATATCTAAAAATAAATTATCAGAACTTGCACGCCTAATAAATATCAGCCGTGCAAATTTAAGTCTGTATACTAGATATTATTTTTTATTTTCCATTGCGCTCAACTCTTCTTCGATTGTTTTTTTCTCATCTTCCAAATCTTTGATTTCTTGTTTTAGTATTTCTTTTCTTTCGCTTTCCGGCATACTTTGATATTTTTTCCAAAACCAGCCACACATCATCCGCCCATAACCCCGACCTAAACCAAGCCCAGAGCCATGACCAGCGCCACAAGATCCCATTCCTCTACCAGTTTTTGGTCCAACGCCTCGCGGACCAGTTTTATCCATATTTGGCATAATTATCACCTCTCTTTCTAGTTTATTATAACTTGAATATATATTATGAATATATACCCATTATATAATACTGTCAAGAAAGAAAATTATTTCAAGATTATTTTTAATTACTTATTTAAATATGTAATAGTAAGTTGCAAAACTGTGGCAAAAGAAACCCAAAGAAGATATGGAATTTGAATATAAGTTATCCAGCGCGAATAAGGATAAATTGCCGTCATCGCCCAAATAAGCGTTCCAAGCACCAACAAAATATCCACGGCTGCCAGAAGATTATTTTTCAAACCAAATTGAATGGGAGTAAAAGAAAAATTGAAAATAAGATTGAGAACAAAAGGCAGGACTACTAAAAATGGGATTTGTTTTTTGAAATACATCCAAAAAACCTTGCCAAAAGAAATTGCGATGAGCGCGTAGAGAAATGTCCAAACCGGTCCAAAAACCCAAGCCGGCGGAGACCAAGTTGGTTTGATGAGTTGTGAGTACCAATTATAGTTTTGCATATTTTTTACCCTAATGAATTAATTCTAATTTTTGCGCTCTTTTTAGTTTTTTAACTCTCGCTTCTTCCTTGGAAGCCGATGATCTATTTTTGAATTTTTTACAATAAACTAATTTCACCGGCCGACGCGAAGCGGTATATTTCGCACCAAGTTTAGCACTATTATGCTCCGCTACTCTTCTTTCTAAATTTGTCGTGATTCCGGTATAAAAAGTTTTATCCGCACATTTTAGGATGTAAATATAATACATAAAGGCTAATTTATTTTTAACATCATCTAAAAAGAAGCGCCTCCTCCAAAGTAAATATCTTTTATTTTTTTATTTTTCAAAATATCTTTGCCTCCTTCCACCGCAATTGTACCATTTTCTAGAATGTAAGTCCTGTCAGCTATTTCAACCGCCTGTTTGGCATTTTGTTCAACCATCAAAACAGAGATTCCTTCATTTTTGATTTCCACTATCTTCTCAAAAACTTCTTTCATTGTCTTTGGATCTAGCCCAAGAGATGGCTCGTCTAAAAGAAGAATTTGGGGATTTTGAATCAAAGCACGGGCAATTGCCAAAAGTTGTTGTTGACCGCCGGATAAATTTCCCGCCAGAGCATTTTGCTTTTTTTCAAGAATTGTAAATTTTTTGAAAATATTTTCTATGCTTCTTTTGACAATATCTTGATCGTTGATTGTAAACGCGCCCATTTCTAAATTTTCCAAAACCGTCATGTTGGAAAAAACTTGCCGGCCTTGCGGAACAAAACTAATTCCCAAAGAAATCAATTCGTGTGTTTTCAAGTCAGTGATATCAATATCTTTGAAAATAATTTTCCCACTATAAACATCCGCCAAACTAAAAATACTTTTCAGCGCCGTTGATTTGCCGGCGCCATTAGGACCGATTAGAACAACAATCTCCTTCGGATTAATTTCTAAATAAACCCCGTGTAAAATTTTCGTTTTATTATAACCAGAATTAAGATTGACTATTTTTAACATAAAATTTATCCTTATCGCAACGCCCGCAAAAGCGGGCGTTTTTCATTTAAAAAATTTTCTCGCTATTATTACTTTACTTTTGTGAGTTGACCATTTTTAATAGTTTTAATGATAAGTGATTTTACGGCATCGCCGTTTACATCGAAAGTAGTTGATCCAGAAACTCCAGAATAATTTTTTATTTGATAAAGATACTCTTTCACGCAAATCGAATCTCCATTTTTACATTTTTCGCTAATAATATTTGCTAATATCATTAAATTATCATAGGATTGAGCTGCAAATACCGTTGGATTTTTTCCAAATCTTTCAGTATATAGATTCCAAAATTCTAAATTTGTTTCTTGATCAAAGTCAGAACTAACAAAAAATATTTCTTCTGACATATTGCCAATAGCGTCTAAAAAATTCTTATCTATGACTGTTGCATCATCAGCAATTATTTGAGCAGTCATATTTAATTCTTTCATCTGTTTTACTATTAAGGCAGAAATTGGCATTAAAGTTCCAATATAAATAGCTGACGGTTTACTTGCTTTTATTTTTATTAATTCTGTCTTAAAATCAGTCGCAGTTCCCAAAACGCCTTGTCTTTCTAAAACTATTTTGTTTTTTTCTTGAATTTTTTCTACCAAACTTTTTTCAGTTAGCACAAATGCATCATTAGACTTATCATAAATAGTTGCAATACTATCAAATTTATTAGCTGCAAATTCTCCTAGTTTTATTCCTCTTTGACTAGAAAAAACATGGTTTCTAAAGATATAATCTCCTGCTTGACTGATAGTTTCAGCACTAGATGCAGGAGTGATGAGAATAACTTTATCCTGTTCGGCCAAAGGAGCAATTGCTAAAGTACTTGGCGAACAAAAAGCGCCAATAATAACATTTACACCTTTTAATCGCAAGCTTCGGTATGCCGTTATCGCTGTTTGAGGATCACACATTTCGTCTTCATAAATTAACTCGACTTGTTTATTTACATCTTCTTTTTCCAATACTAAACTAAGTGCGTTTTTTGCATCTTCTCCAAAAATTGCAGCCTTACCAGTTAACGGTGCAAGTACTCCAATTTTTATCGGAGTTTTTTCTATAAAAACTTGATTTTTTACAGTAGCTTGATTTTTAGAAACTCCATACCAAATTCCTATGGCTACGATGACGACAATTATGCCAATAATAATTTTGGATGTTTTGTTCATAAATTTCTCTTTAAAAATTAAATGTTTATTTTTTATTAAAACTTTTGATTATATTTTACCCCCCCCCTAGAAAAAAGTCAAACGACGCAAAAGCTATCCACTGTCTGATTTGAAATTTATATTTTTTCAATATTTTCCAAAAATTCATCTATATCATCAAGGCCATTTCGCAAGATATTTTCCAATACCGCGTAATCAACTTTCTCATAATCATGTGCCATAATATTTCGAAATCCTGTCATCGCAACCATTTTTCCAGTAATGCCATCAGAAATTATCCCATTCTCATTAAGAATATGAAAAAATTCACTCATTGTAGTTGGCTTGCGAAAATTTTTATAGGAAACAATCGCGTCTGCTAAATCAATCGTGGCTTGCACAGCTAAATATAAATATCTTTCCAGCGCTCCTTTTTTATCCACATCCGCCAAAATTTCCGGAAATGGAATATTTTTATACCGCTCTAAAATCTTAAGGTATTTGCGAACGGCACTTATTTTATTTTCAATCACGGTTATCGTTGTCATAAACTAGGCTTTAGTTAAATTATATTTTCGAAGCATCGTAAGAAAATCAAAATATTCCTGCAAAATATGTGGCTCAACCAAAATTTTATATGGCTCTTTCTTGCAAATAAGTTGGCCGTCTCTTATAATTTCATATTTTATTTCTGGCGACTCGATGGTATTTAAAATCACTAAATCAACTTTTTCTGTCTTAAGCACACGGGAAAGTTCGTCCATTAAGCGAAATTTTATATCAAACATTTTTTGTTTGTCTTTTTCGTCTAAATAAACAGCAAAATCATAATCACTCATCGGTCCCGCTTCTCCCCGCGCCCGAGAACCGAAAAAATACGCCAGTTTAACTGCCTGAAAACGCTCAAAAATCTCTCTTATTTTCTCTTCCAATTCTTTTTTCATATACTAAATTTAACATAAAAAATATAATTCGGCAAATACAAAAAAATTTAGTTTCCCAAATACGCTTCTAAAACTAGCTTGTGTGTTTTCAAGTCAGTGATATCAATATCTTTGAAAATAATTTTCCCACTATAAACATCCGCCAAACTAAAAATACTTTTCAGCACCGTTGATTTTCCAGCGCCATTAGGACCGATCAGGACAACAATCTCACCCGCCTCCACATTTAAATCTAGCTGATGTAAAATTTCAGTATTATCATAGCCAGCTTTTAAATTAGTTATCCTTAACATACTATTATTTTACCACTAAAAAACCAAAACGCCCAGAGATTGGGCGTTTTGGTAATTTGTTCTAGGTATTCTTAATCTTCTGTTTTTAGTGAACTTTAGTAAGATACATCGGTATAACTATATCATGATTTTTTATGTTCTTTGCAGTGCCAGTTACTCCAGTAACTTCCTTTTTATTATCCAAGCATCCTTTTATATCATTTTTATCACAACTTGCAATCAGATTTACCATATCATAACCAAACGCCGCTACAAAATTTGGTTCCTTATTATACTTTGCTTTATATCTTTGTTTAAAAGATTCGCTGTTTCCTGGGATTGAAAATGCAAATTGGTTTGTATAGAAAGGAATATTTGGCGCCTTTGCTTGCGTTTCAGGATCGGATTGAACATTCGAAACTTCAATAATTGGAATGTTAAATTTCAATTCTTCCACTTTTTTTAAAATACCTAAAGACTCGCTTGGTGGAGTCGGAATAAACAACAACGCTTCGGGATTAGCTTGTTTAGCTTTTAGTAATATTGTTGAAAAATCAGCTTCGTTTGGAACATACGATTCAAAAAATACTATTTCTTTGCCTTGCTCCGCACTCAACTGTTTTATTTTATTAGCAACAGATATAGCGTACTCGTCATTTCTATAAACAACCGCTAATTTTTTAACATTCTTTAGCGGAGAAATTTCAGACTCAAAAGAAGGCAATGCAAAATGATCCGCATCCGTATAATATCTATAAGCATATTCATTGGTAATATTATTCGCAGCACTTTGGGTTATAAGCATTACTTTTTTATCATCTTTGGCAAGGGAAGCAAGAGGAATACTTACGATACTTAAAGCAGATACAAAAATATCAGGATCTTTCAGCTTTAAATTTTGATATGCGGTTATTCCGTCTGCCGCGGTACCCTTACTATCTTCATAGATAACAGAAAGTTCTGGATGATCTTCAAACGCAAGATTCATTCCATTGCGAACACTTTCTCCCCATATTGCAGACGGTCCACTCAAAGCAAGTATTGCTCCAATCTTAATTGATTCATTATCCACAACTTGTTTCTGGTTTTTTTGGAAATACCAAGCAAAACCAATTATCAGGACCACAACAACTGTCCCGATAACAATTTTCATTGTTTTGTTCATTTTTTTATTTAAAATTTTAATTACCCTTATATTTTATCAACCCCCAGAAAAAAGTCAAACGACGCAAAAAATAAAAAAGACTACAGGGAAAGCCATAGCCAATAAGTCGAATTAAATTCAAATAGATTTTATTTTGAGCCTTTTTTCTTTTTCAATTCCAAAAACTTTTTAACTTCACGGTCAAAATCAGATTCAAAAAGACCATCCTGAATCGGCCGATATTTTTCAAATTCGCTTTCAGCAAAGGACTTAGCTATTTCGGCTGTAATTTTTCCTGAATTTTCCAATATTTTTTCATTATTATATTTCAAAAAAGCATTCAGTTTTTCCGACCAATCTTTCATTGTCATAGGGACACCTTTTTCCGCTTGATGCTCCGCATAGTCTAAATACATCGTCACAATTCTGTTTAAAAATTTTATTTCTTTTTTATCCAAATAATTTTTGGCAATAACGACATCGGATTTTAAAATTTTTCCATCCGGAGATTTTTTCCAAGTCATAAGCCCCATATGATCTTTCTTGTGATCGGCCCGATTAACTATCAATTCCGCAGCGGTATGACCATGCGTAGCAAAGTGAAGTTTATTTTGTACGGTAGCAAAAAAATCTTTAGTTGTTGGAGAATTTATGTCATAATCCATAGCACTGGCATAGATGTCAGTAATTTGCTGATAGAAATTTCTTTCGCTTTCTCGAATATCACGAATTTCGAGAATTAAATCCTTGAAATATTGTTTACTCAAATATGCTCCGTTTTTTAATCGAACATCATCCAACACATAGCCACGAGTAGCAAAGTTTTTCAAAACCTGCGTGGCCCATTTCCGAAAATTAGTTGCTCTTTCGGAATTAACCCTAAATCCGATTGCAATAATTCCCTCTAAACTGTAATGCTCAATTTCTCTGGCAATCTGCCTTTTTCCTTCATTTTGAACTATTCGAAATTTTCGAATAGTTGCCTCAAAATTTAATTCACCCGACTGAAAAATATCCTTTATATGATAATTTATTGTGTTAATCTCCACTCCAAAAAGCTTAGCAATGAGTTTTTGCGTCAGCCAAACATTTTCATCTTCCACTCTTACTTCAATACCACCTTCGCCTGCTTGAGAAGTAAAAACCAAAAATTCCGCAGTTGAATTTCGAATGATAAGTTTTTTATTGTCTTTTTTCATAAAAATAAATCAATTTCCCAAATACGCTTCCAGAACTAGCTTGTTATTCTTAATCTCATTTGGCTTGCCAACGGCAATCACTTTGCCTGCATCCATCACTATTATATCATCAGCCAATCCTAGCGTGAAATTCATATCATGCTCAATCAGCAAAATTGTTTCGCCATTTTTTTTCAATTTTAACAATAACTTTATAATGTCTTGGCGAATTTTCGGATTCACTCCTGCCACCGGCTCGTCTAACATCAAAAGTTGATGTGGATTCAAAATAGTTCTTGCCAATTCAACTAGTCTTTTTTGTCCAAAACTCAAATCACTGGCTGTCTTATTTTCTATTTCCGAAATGCCGAATTCTTTCAAAATTTCACTGACTTTTTCTTTTTTTTCTTTAGTCATTTTGTTTAACCCGAACATATTTTTCCATAATTTTGTATCTTCATTGTCAATGGCTAAAAGTAAATTTTCTCTAACAGTAAGATTTTTGAATAATTTTGATTGTTGAAAAACGCGCGAGATTCCCAAGTTTGATATTTGCTCAACGGAAAAATTTGTTATGTCTTTTTCATCAAAAAATATTTTTCCAGAATCCTGCTTTATAATTCCAGAGATAAGATTGAAAACTGTTGTTTTCCCCGAACCATTCGGACCAATCAGGGCAGTAATTTCGCCTTTGGCAATTTCAAATGAGCAAGCATTTATCGCCTTCACTCCGCCAAATTTTTTTGATAAATTTTGTATTTTTAACATAAAAAAACTATTCCAAATTAATTTTTCCGAAAAATCCTCGCGGTTTGAAATAAATAATTAAAATTAAGGTCAGAGCATAAAAAATCTGTCTAGTTGGTCCTAAAATTTCCGATGGCAAACCGATAAAACGGAAAATTTCTGGTAAAAGTATTATAAACACAGTTGCCAAAAATGTTCCGGGTAAACTAGCTATTCCACCGATAATAACCATCAGCAAAATCGGGATTAAATTTACAAAAGTAAAAGATGATGGATCGATAAAAGTAATATATGAGGCAAATAAGCTACCGGCCAGTCCGGCGAAAAATGCTGAAATCATTAGAGAAATATTTTTTAATTTAAAAGTATTTTTTCCCAAAGACCTAACAGCCAGTTCATCATCTCGCGTTGCTTCTAGTGTTCTGCCGAATAAAGATTTTGTAAGACGCCAAATAAAAAAATAGGAGACTAGGGCGATGATTGAAACTAAAATAAAAAAGGAAATATTGTCGGAAAAATCAAAACCAAAAATAATTGGTCGCGGGATTCCTGGTAGTCCCAACGGACCACGGGTAAGCTCGGTCCAGTTTAATAAAACCGCATAAATCACAAAACTAAAACCAAGAGACATCAAAGCCAAATAGTCTCCCTTTAGCTTGTTAGTTGGGATTGATAAAAGATAGCCAAAAAAAGCGGACAGTCCGCCAGCTATTAGCAAGCAAAAAATGGAAGAAAAACCGCTAAGAGCTAAGATCGCATAAGCGTAAGCACCAATGCCAAAAAAAGCAATGTGTCCTAAATTTAAAAGTCCGCTATAGCCTAAAGACAACTGCAATGACACAGCTAAAATAAAATAAATTCCGATCAATATTAACAGATGTATAAAATATGCGTCTATCATTTTTGATTATTTTTAATTCCCAATATGCCTTGTGGTCTAAAAAGCAAAAAGGCAAAAAGCAAAATAAAAGCGATTGCATCTTTATAGCCAGACGGCAAAAACCAAATACCAAAATTTTCCACTAAACCCAAAAGAAACGAACCAAGAATTGCACCGGGGACACTGCCAACTCCACCAATGATTGCTCCCGTAAAACCCTTAATCATCAGATTTGTTCCCATTGTCGGCGTGATATTTTGTTCTAATGAAATTAAAATTGCCGCTATTCCTGCCATTGCCGAACCGATGACAAAAGACCAACTATAAATTTTTTCTGACGAAATACCCACGATTTCCGCCACATCTTTATTATCCGCCACTGCTCGCATTGCCTTACCAATTTTTGTTTTTTTCATTAATAGATAGAGACAAAAAAATGACAGGACTGAAATCAATATTATGATCAATTGCAAAGGAGTAATGATTGCACCAGCAACTTCTATACCCTGATTAGTTTTTATAAAATCAATTGTTTTTACATCAGCACCAAATAGAAGCAAAGCAATCGATTCTAATAAAATTAAAAGAGCAATGCTAGCCACAAGCAAAATTGAAGCACTAGATTTTTTTGCGCGAAACGGTTTATAAAAAAATTTATTGAGCAGATATCCCAGTAAAGCGGAAAATAAAATTGTCAAAAAAATAGCCGCCACAAAATTTAATCCTACAATAGAAAAAAGCCAAAACAAAAAATATGCGGACAGGGCAATAACTCCACCGTGAGCGAAATGGACAAATTTATTAGTAGAATAAATCAAAGAAAAACCACAAGCAACCAAAGCATAAATTGCTCCAGCAATTATTCCATTGACCAATAATTGTAAAAATATGTCTAGCATTTTTATGCAATATTTTAATTAAATGTCATTCGCCTATAAACCTCTCGCGTGCAATCAACATCTCGTTTGCAATACTCGCAAATTTCTTGGGTTTTTCCAGCTTTCCAAAAATCATAAACTTGCGAGCCATCAATGCCATCTTTAGGAGTGGGAATGCCAAGCGCTAGCGCCAAACTTTCCAAGCCTACATTGGCGTTAGCCCATTTCACCCATTCTTTCATAGTGTCATAAATGGGATAATTTCTGTAACGAGCAAAATTTAATTCATAAGCTGGTTTGACTTTGTTCACAATTGAGCGTTGATAGATGAAACGCAAATCAAAATCCATCACATTATGGCCAATAAATTGCACGCCGTAGTCCGGCCACTGCGGATTGCGAGATGGCATACTAATAGAATCGACAATTTCCCAAAACTTTCGAAGCATCCCGACTTCATCGCCATCACCATTTAGAACTTCGACTGACTGGTCATCAATGGCATAGGCAATGCAAAGAATCCGACCGTATGCGCCATCAAAAGAAGTGCCGAGAAGATGTTGTTCGAAATCAGTTTCGCCTTCCTCTTTTTTATTTTTCTTGGCTTTTTTCTTGTCATAAAGAAAACGCAAAATTTCGTGTTTATCTTCTGATGCCGGAAGCGTTTCAATGTCCAAAAACATTTTTCGCATATATTTTTTATTTAATTAAATTAATTACATAATTAAAATGTCTAAAATTTAAACATAGGTATGTGCGTAGGTACGACCGTAGGTAACCTTATTATATATTATACACTATTTTTTCCTATTAAAAAACTCCCACTAAACACAACCGCTTATATTTCATGATGGCAAAATGAAATATAAAGCAATAGTTGTTGTATTACTAATTATCAACAACTACAACTAATTGACTAATATGAATTATGACAAAAAATAAAAAACAACGCGTGACCTTATTCCTCAATCCAAACCTTTTGAAACACGCCAAAGCCCAAGCCATCGTTAAGGAAATCAGCCTGACTGCGCTAATGGAAAAAGCTTTATCCAAATATTTACCGAAAGAAACTATCATTAAAAAAGATGCCATATAAGTTTATTTTAATAATTAAAAATGGCCTAGAAAGTATCCGTTTTAAAATTAATAATTAACTAACAACAACAATATGGATTCATCAAATTCTCCCAGCACAAAACCACTTTATCGGGGCACACAAATTGTTTGGTATCTTCTTGGTCTCTTGGAAGTACTACTCGCATTTCGATTCGTTTTAAAATTACTTGGAGCCAATCCATCTGCCGGATTTTCTAGCTTTATCTATGGAATAACCTACATTTTTACCGCTCCTTTTCTAAGTGTGTTTGGTATGTCAAAAGTTTCGGGCAGTATTTTCGAATGGACAACTCTTCTAGCGATGTTTGTTTATGGAGTGATTGCTTACGGAATTATTAAACTGTTTTTGATAGGAAAAACAGTTTCCACCCTGGAAGCCGCCGAAAAACTAAACGCGCAAGAAAAATAATCAACTAACTAAAAAATATATGGGTATTATTTTGTGGATTGTCTTTGGGGCAATCGTAGGCGTAGTCGCTTCAATGGTTATGGGAAATAAGGACAGTTTGATAATAGACATTATCATAGGTATAGTCGGAGCAGTATTAGGCGGGTGGCTGATGAGTTTTTTCGGAAAAGGCGGAGTTACCGGATTCAATTTATACAGCTTTCTAGTAGCTTTGCTCGGAGCAGTGGTACTGATTGCTATTGTGAGAGCTATTCGTTAAAAACAATCACAGAATTGAAATAAAAATACCCGAACTGGGTATTTTTATTATTGTGTCATTTTTTCCATAAAAAAACCCAGGGAGCTAAGTTCTAGCTCTCCCTGGGTTTTTGCCTTTTCGGCAATTTATTTTTCTTTTTTTGGAGGAAGTTTTACCTTTTCTTCCCCAAGGAACATCCAGCTCAAAAGCCATGTGTATTTTATGGCCTTGATTATTTTTTCCGTCATCGCTTTCTCCCTTTTTTGATTGTTTAACAACCCGACGTTGCGGATTGCGATTAAAAAAACTAAGCAACAAAAAAGCAAAAAACACTCTGAATGAGTATTTTTGTTTTTTTGTATCCCAATTTTTTGCGATTAGTCCAAAATCTATTCGTGCACTGTACTAAAATGCACTAGGGATTCATATAGCTCCCATTGGCATTGGCGTTCTCCGACGTAAAGTCGGAGTCGACCGCCGGACAATAACCAATGCATCCCATTATATCTTTTGACGGATATAACTTTAAATTAGGACACATCTCTGGATTATTGTCAAATTCTCCCTAGAAAGGAGGTGATCCATCGACAGGTTCCCCTACCGATGCCTTGTTCATGTTTCTATTCTCCGCGTTTCCACGGGCATGGACTATATCTTCATCCCGATTAAATCGGGAGCTAACGTGTAGTCTCTACGGGGTCAAAGGCAGTTTGTAAATCATATCGGGATGCATATAAGGAAAAACTATTTCCTTAAATTTTTTAATATTACCAACTGGAATGTAAAGTCTATTACCTTTACTGTCCCAATTAAGATTCGCTTGAAAATTAAAATTATTTTTCAAGCAATCTATGAGCAACAAATTTTCTTCCCTTGAAAAACTATGTGTACTTATAGTAACGGTTTTCTTAGAAGTACTAAGACTGCCGTCATCCATAAACCACACAGCCAAACTTATTGGATGTACGAAAATTTTTTTAATATTTAGTGGAATTATTTTTCTCTTAACCGGATAGAATGTCTTTCGAAATTCTGTCATTTGCGGGTGAGAAATTGTCCTGAATCTAAATGACTGATGTTGCGCTAAATATTTCGGTTGGGTCAAAACCCAGCCTTTAAATATTTCAGCAGCCCAGAAAACATAGTCTTTATGTTCAGCTTTCTGTTCCACCTGCAAACGAAAACTTTTTCCTGTTAAGGTCGAAATTAGAGAACCATCGCCTAGAATTTTTCCAATCAAAAATCCTTTTTGAATTTCTGTGAGTTCCAAACTATCTCTAATATTCCTAACAATTTTCGAATTCCAATTTTTTATACCTCGACTTCCCACGGTATTACCATAAATTAATTATGCTTTAATTATAACATACTTAACTTTTAGGCTTCACCGTTATAGTTAGTTTTTTCATGAGGATTACTCCTCAAGGTCGCAACGATTAGGGTAATCAAACGACTTCACCCTTATCATCGATCCCACCCTGGCCCCCGATTTAATTCGGAGTCTTCCGGTGTTACCGACTCTCTTGGTGTGACGGGCGATTATCTATCTAAAACTAGACATTGATGTTCCCATCGTGCCTGCGGATTTCCCGCACACGACGAGCTCTAATGCATTTTTTGCTTAAGGGCATAAATTTTTCTAAGCCCAGATTCTTTAAAATGATAATTTTTCATAACCAGTTTAATAATTCTGCAAAAAATTTCAAAGTCACCTTTCTTCGAGCGTAATCTCAAAGAATTCCTTTTAAAAAATGGAATAATAATTTTTTCCAAATCATTTCTATTGGCTACTTCAAAACGATAACAATCTTGATGATTTTTTCGCTTATCTGGTTGAAAGTAAACATTGCCACAACCAAAATATTTTTTAAGCTTATACAGAATTTTTTTATCTTTCGCTATAAGTTTCAAATAAAATCTTGGTTCGACTTTTGTTCGTCTTTTAACTTCCTTCTTAGAATCAGGATTTTTTACATAAACTGTAAAGCTTCCTTCTCCATCGACTAAGCCAACAATATAATTTGGATTTATTTTTTCCATATGCTATTGAGTGAATCCTTCTCCCGTCCCGCTTAGCGGGACAGAATACTATGATTCAGCTGACTTCTTACGCTGCGTAAGTTTCGTTATTACAATTTTATTATAACATAAAATTGAAACAGCGCAAGATCTCCTAGGGTTATTTAATATTCTTTTCTTTACATTCCAGTAAGTCTTTTGCATGCCTGCCTCGTCGGCAGACGGGCATCTTCCCTATGCTCACCACCTGTTCAAAGGTCGATGCGACTTTCCCGATATATCGGGATAAACTGGACTGTAATTTGCCTTCAGATCCTTCACCGTCATTCTCGCGAATGACGACTACCTGTTAGCTACGCTCCGATTGGGTTTCGGAGGGAGAGATTTAAACTCTCTAGATTATTAAACTGCCTAGCGCTTTTATTGTGAGTACAAGATCCGAGAACGTATTCACCGTGATATGGCTGATTCACGATTACTAGTGATTCCGGCTTCATGAGGTCGAGTTGCAGACCTCAATCCGAACTGAGACCATCTTTATGGGATTAGCTCCGCCTTACGGCTTAGCAACCCTTTGTAATGGCCATTGTAGCACGTGTGTAGCCCAGGGCGTCAAAGGGCCACGCTGATCTGACGTCATCCCCGCCTTCCTCCCAGAACTTTGTTCGCTAGCGAACAAAGTAAATTCCAAATTCCAAGATACAAATCCCAAATTTTGGTTATTGTGCCTTGATTATTGGTCATTACTTTGCGCTATCGCGCAAAGTTCTGGGCAGTCTCGTGTGACATAATAACACACGATAGGGGTTGCGCTCGTTTCCTGACTTAACAGAACATCTTACGACACGAGCTGACGACGACCGTGCAACGCCTGCCTAGCACCCTCGAAGGCTTGTATATTTCTATACAATGCAGCTAGGTTTCAAGCCCTGGTGAGGTTCCTCGCTTGTCGTCGAATTAAACCACATGCTCCACCACTTGTGCGGATCCCCGTCTATTCCTTTGAGTTTTAAGCTTGCGCTCGTACTTCCCAGGCGGCATACTTAACGCGTTAGCTACGACACTAGGAGGGTCGATTCTCCTAATACCAAGTATGCATCGTTTACGGCGTGGACTACTGGGGTCAAAATTTTCTTTATATCACTATAAAGGTTGGACTATATCATTTTCTAAAAAGTTTTCCATTTATTTTTCTTTAAAGAAACATATTTTTCAATAGTTTCTTTGGAAAAATTGGAATTTTTAACTATTTCAGAAATCCAGCGTTCTTGAAGTTGATTATCCTTGTAAAGCAAAATAACTTTATAAAGCATTTGCTCTACTTGGATATGTGGTAAAATAATTCGCAAAAATTTTTTTAATTCTTCTGTTGATCTAAGCCACAAGCGAAAATAAATTTCTTTTTTCCCACCTCTTGGCTTTTTAACCGGCGCCAAATGAAATTTGACACCCCAGACTTTTTGCAAATATTTAACTAATATTTCTACCGCCTCTTTATCAAAACCATCGGTGCAAATGACGCCCTTTCTTCCATTAGAAATAATAGAACCGTCATCCATCCACCAAACAGCCAACGAAAGAGGTGTTAGCATATTGAGCCACTTGCGCCTAATTTTAAGCCTTCCTCTTTTATGAGTTAGGTCAAAAAGTTCGGTGAGCGACTCTATCGCTAAACTTTGGTATCGAAATTTATGCTGGTTACTAAAGCTTTTTTCATCAGCTTTTTGTAGCCAAACACAATTCTCCGAAGAAATTTCTTTTAATTGGTTTTTTTTCCAATCAAAATAAGATTTTTGAACGGCGGAATGCCGAAAAGAAAATCTTGCATTTCTATAGGGCTTATGAATCTTGAGTGATCCATCGCCCAGAATCGAGCCTAAGATAATTTCTTTTGCTCGATTTGACAAAGGCACAAAAATTTTTTTAGTCATAGTTTTCAATTTAATTTTGCACCAACTATCTTACATCAACTTCATAGTCTCTACGGGGTCGCCGACGAGGCGACTTCCCTCGGGATTGTCTAAACAGGAAACAGTAGTATTTCCATTTTTAAGTTCAGAGTTTCCCCGATACAGCTGAATGCTCATCTTAAAATCACTTTCAAGAGGGACACCCTTTGCCACTATTATAATGCGGTGGCGGGATTTATCTAATCCCATTCGCTACCCACGCTTTCGCATCTCAGCGTCAGAAAAGTGCCAATCGAATGCCTTCGCCTTTGGTGTTCCGTATGATATCAACGCATTTCACTGCTACACCATACGTTCCATCGATCTCTCACTTCCTCTAGATATACCGTTTCAAATGCAGTTTCCGAGTTGAGCTCGGAGATTTGACATCTGACTAATATATCCGCCTACATGCTCTTTACGCCCAATAAATCCGGATAACGCTTGAGGTCTCTGTATTACCGCTGCTGCTGGCACAGAGTTAGCAACCTCTTATTCCTAAAGTACCGTCAAATCGTGCCTCACTATTATTTTGTGTCAGTCATTCCCGAAAAAGAGGAATTCCGCCTTAAAATTTTTAATTTTTAAATAATTTTTAATGTCTTAATGTTTAAAAATTCAAAAATTAAGATTTATTTACAAAATTATAAAATTAAAAATTTAAAAATTGTTACACCAAATAACAGTGAGACACAATTTCTTCCTTTAGAAAAGCGGTTTACGACCCAAGGGCCTTCATCCCGCACGCGACGTCGCTCCATCAGGCTTTCGCCCATTGTGGAATATTCTCGACTGCAGCCACCCGTAGGTGTTTGGACAGTGTCTCAGTTCCAATGTTGGGGATCACGCTCTCACGCCCCCTACCCGTCATAGCCTTGGTGAGCCATTACCTCACCAACTAGCTGATAGGACACAGGCCGCTCCCTAAGCGTCCCGACTTGCGTCGGGACATTACTCCGTAGAGATTATCGTGTATTATCCTGGATTTCTCCAAGTTATTCACGACTTAGGGGTACGTTCCTATGTATTACTAACCCGTTTGCCGTGGGTCTAAACCCACTCGACTTGCATGCCTTATCCACGTCGCCAGCGTTCATCCTGAGCCAGGATCAAACTCTCAAAAAATGAGCTTGCGAATTTTTTGAGTCCGCCGATGAGGCGGGCTCTTAAAATATCACGCACTCTTTATTTGAAAAGAAAAATAAATTTTTCTAATTTAAATAGACTCTTAACTTATCCGCCTCATCGGCGGACAAGGGACTAATCGCAAAAAATTGTGATTTTGTCCAAATCTAATGATTTGGCTACGAAATCACATCCTGAGCGAAAAATATTAAAAATTTTTCGCGAAGGATCTCACGCCAATTAGATTTGAACGGTTTTGTTTTTCTAAATCAAAAGGTAGAGATTTAGAAAAACTATTCGATTGTCAAAGTTCTTGTTTTTATGCTTGCCCGCCGATGTAGCCTCTCCGGCTACTCGCCGATGAGGCGAGAGGCGGGAACAAAAAACACATCTTCACGCGCAATTCAATCACGCACAAAGATGTATCTTTGGTCACCCGAATTTTAAAGTAATTTTGAGTTAAATTATTGTGCCTTTTTAGCTTTAATAATTATTGCGTGTTATTCGCATGTGCCCATTCGTAGTGGGCCATTCGCATACAGCAACTCGTATTCCCTATATTAAACAAATTTACAAATCCTGTCAATAGCTGATTTATAAGCCCAAGCAATGGCTTATTTTAAGTGATTTTTAATATATTTAAACTCTTCTTTTATTTCTTCAGTTGTTTCGCATACACTTTCAATAATAATTGGTAAATTTTTATCCGGAATAACATCTATTATTTCTTTTTGTTTTGTTTTAAACAGGGGCTCATGCAATGTTTCAAACCCGCTCAAATGAATTTCTGCAAGTCTATCAGAAAAATTTATTATAAAATCTTTCGCCAACCTCATTGTTCGATCGTTAGTAAAGACATGATTAACATCTAAAACAAATTTTGCATTCGGAATAATTTCAAAAGCTTTTTTCATATCTGCAAGCGTTTTGTGTGACTTTTTTCGGTTATCCATGTTTTCGAAACCAATTGGAATTTTTGAATTTTTGAAAACATCCCAGTCAGTTATTTCGTCTGGATGAAAAACAATGAGATTAAAATTAAATTTATTTTGAACTTTTTCAATTAATGAAAAGGTTTCTTTTGTTCCGCGCATAATCATTTTGGGAGCATGGAGTGAAACATAATTAAACCCAGAAAAATAATCACAAGGAAACTCATCAAGTAATTTTTCAATACTATCATCAAACCTGCACATAACCTCAATAGCATTAGCTCCTGTGTTTCGAATAATATCAAAAATCTCTCTTGAAACATTCTTTTGAGTTTTATATAGACAACCTGAAGAAAATCCTAGAAGCATATTTAAATTTCTAAAGCATTATTTTTACATATTTTCGCATATTCATAAAAACTTTTTCTAGGTTTTCGCTCCAGCGTTTTAAAATCAATTTCAATAAGTCCAAAGCGTGGCCAAAAACCCCTAACATCTGGGAACTCAAAATTATCCATAAGCGACCAATGAAAATATCCTCGAACATCAACTCCTTCCGAAATAGCTTGATGAATAAATTGCAAATGATCTTTGATAAATTTTCCCCTCTTTTCATCTGTCGCATCAGCTATTCCATTTTCAGTAATATACACTGGTAAATTATATTTTTTCAATCTTATCAGAGTATCATATATTCCTTTAGGATAAATTTCCCAACCTAAATCGCTAATATTTTCTTTCAAAAAAGTTTTTTTCTTCAAAGAAACCACATGTCGTAAATAATAATTACATCCAATAAAATCAAAATGTCCTTCATTTTTTCGAACAAAATATTTACTAAGATATTCCCCAAAAAAAATAACTAACTTTCCGATTGGCCAAAAAATATCTGATTCATACGGGACAAAACTATGTGCGAAACCAACTTGTGTTTTTCCATCTATTTCATGAATTGCCAAATATACTTTTTTATAAGCTTTCAGAAGATTAAAATAAGCTTTCAAGAAATTAATTAGACCTTTTTTCCCTGGGGGTTGAGATCCCAAAAAATGTCCGAATCCCAAACCAACATTCGGTTCATTCACTACAATCCAAAATTTAACATCGCTTTTAAGTGATTCGACTATTTTCTTAGAAAATCTTTCAAAGTAAGCGACTGACTTTTTATTTGTCCAGCCTCCAAATTTTTGAAACCAAATTGGTTCAGTCCAGTGCCAAAGAGTTATGAATGGTTCAATTCCTCTTTTTCGTAGAGCTAAAATTACTTGTCTATAATGCTCTATTTCTTTTTCATCAAATTTTCCTTCTTCTGGCTCAATTCTACTCCATTCAATTGAAAAACGATGGGCATTATTTTTCATTTCTTTAGCTAAATCAAAATCTTCTTCAAATTTATTATAATGATCACAAGCACGATCTGAAATATAATTTTCCGGATCAAATATTTCGGGAAATTTTTTTTGTTGCCAATCTTGCCATTTATCTTTTGCTTCGCTCGCTAAACACTTGGCGTTTTCTTTTTCCCAAACAGTCCAATTGTTTTTGCAATTTCCTTCGACTTGATGAGAACTCGTCGCTGTTCCCCACAAAAACCCTGCAGGAAATTTGAGAATTTGTTTTTCTTTTTTTTCTTCCATATATGGTTGAATGGTTGAAAATTTAATTTATACGCTTACGGTAGTTGCGGAATATTTACTCCACTTGGGATATTAACTCCTCCAGGCATCCCAGTTCCTTTTTGATCACCCATTCCACTCGGAATATTTTTCATTATTCCCTTCATCATCTCACACTGATCTTGAAATTCAACATCTGTTGGCACAGAAAAATCAGCATTTGAAACTTCTTCACATTTTACATCCATTGCCCCATCAAAATTATTTTGTGCGCTAAACTCAGGCATATCTTCATTTTCCGTATTGTCTTCCGGCGCGTTTTTTCCCATCTCTTCCATACAAGATTTCGTCATTTTCATTCCTTGTTTTTGGCCCTCTTGCCAATTATACATAGCTTCTTTATTATAAACCATCCTTTGTTTTCTTCCTGCTATTGTCATCTCGGTTGCATATTTTTCCCCATCAACATATGTCACGACTTCTGACTGGCCATTTTGATCTTGGATGCGATAGGTGCATCGCATAGTTTTCCCCAGTCCCATCGCGTCCTTTATCGAACTAATCACTCCACCTTGCGTTTTTCCTTGTGTTTGTTTTTGCGCTTGTTCTTGATTTTGACTTTGATTATCTGTCACTTTATTCCCACATCCTGCCAAAAGCAGAATCCCCACCGCCACCGCAACAATTTTTATTGTTTTCATAGTTTTTTATCCCTACATTCTCCCTCTCGCCCGTACTCGGGAGAGATGTCGTGTATTCACGACAGAGAGGGCTCATTAGAAATTAATTAATTAGTTTACACTTTTTTCATCTTCAAAATATCCACGCCCATTTTTTTCAATTCCGGATAAATTTTGTTAAGCGGTAGTCCGATCACTGAATAAAAATCTCCTTCAATGCTTTCGATTATAACTGCTCCTAACTCCATCATACCATAAGCTCCGCCTCTTGATAATGGTTCTTTTGTGGCCACATAGTCTGCAATTTCTTCTTCACTTAGATCCCTAAATTTTACCAAGGCTTTCCCAAAATCATTTATAGTAATTTTGTTTTTAGTATCAATAATCGCAAAGCCACTGATAATTTCGTGCGTTTTTCCAGAAAAATTTCGAAGAGTTTGCTTGGCGTCTTCTTCATCTTTTGGCTTGCCGATAAATTTTTCTTCAAAGATTGTGAAAGTGTCTCCGCTAATTATAATTGCATCTTCATAATGTTTGGCGACATCCTCCCCTTTTTTCCGCGCCAAAAATTTCACCAGCTCATACGGATCACTCATTACCGCCATATCTTCCTCATACTCACTTTCACACACCTCAAATTCCAACCCCATTTGTTCCAAAAGAGCTTTCCTTCTCGACGACTCCGAAGCCAAAACTATTTTTCGTTGTTGAATCATAATTTTTTATATTATTACATTCAGGTCGTCTTTAGCAAAAATAATATTAGGAGAAATTTTTTTAATTTTTTTCTCTATTTTTAATTTGCTAGCCCTAGCATAATCAGCATTAAGATGCGTCAAAAAAAATCTTCCTGCCCTAGATTGTTTTGCTAAAATAGCCACTTCTTCTGGATTTACATGTCCCCATTTACCAGCTGACTTTCCTGAAAGCATCGAGCATTCATGGATGACTAAATCCGCTTTTTCAGCTAATTTTTTTGAATTTTGACAAATTCCAGTATCACATAAATATGCAATTGCTTTATTTTCAATATTTAATCTATATCCAAATGTCAAATCAATATGAAATAATTTTTTACACTCAAACTGAACTGGATTATCATACTTTCCTTGCGCTATTTCTTTTATCTTAACTTCATATTTAAATTTATTAAGAGGCACTCCATAGGGATGGTTGATAATCATTTTTAACTTTTTTTTCATTCCCTTGGGACAAATTATAGTCATTCCGCTATTAAATTTAAATTTCGGTAAAATATGAAATCCAATAATATGATCTAGATGAAGATGACTTAGAAATAAAATTATTGGCTTATCTTTTTTTATATAGCGATCCAGTTTATAAATCCCATCTCCCGCGTCAAAAACAATATAATTCTTTTCAGTTTCTAATAATGTACAGATGGTATTGTTTCCGTTACTAGAAAACCAACCGTTCGTTCCTAAAAAAGTTAGTTTCATAATGCTTATTTCTTAACTATTTTCTCCATCCCCTCCGGCATATATTTTTTCAAAACTTCTGGAATAAGAACTGAACCATCTTCTTGCTGATAATTTTCGATAATTGAAATGAAAGTTCGCGGCGAGGCTAGGGCGGTGTTGTTTAGCATATAGATATATTTTTTGTCTCCATTTTTGTCGACATATTTTACATTCAACCTTCTTGATTGCCAATCCAAAAAATTAGAAGCACTCCCAGTTTCGCCATAAGAATTTCGACTTGGAATCCAAGCTTCGATATCAAACATTTTATATTTCCCCGCACTCATATCCCCCGTACAAATTTTTAGTTGTCGATATGGCAAGCCTAATTCTTCATGCATTTCTTTGGAAATTCCCACCATCTCTTGTTGCAGAGCATTAGATTCTTCAATATTAGCTTTTGACAAAATAACTTGCTCCACTTTCATAAATTCATGCACACGATACAATCCTTTTGTGTCTTTGCCATAACTACCAATCTCACTACGATAACATTGTGAATATCCGCAAAGTTTCATTGGTAAATCTTCTTCCTTCAAAATTTCTCCAGAATAATAGGCTAAAAGAGATGGCTCGGCTGTGCCTACGAGAAATTTTTTATCCCGACTTATTTTTCCGTCTGCTTCTTTGTCCGAAGAAGCTACTTGATAGATTTCATCAATTTCCGGATTATATTCTTTACCCTTGAAATATCCACTGCCAAATAATGGGAATTCTTTGACTAAGGTTGGAACAATCATCGGAGAATATCCTTTTGCTATCATTTTTTGCAAAGCATACATCATAAATCCCATCATCAAACTCACGCCTTCATTTTTGACATAATACCCGCGATAACCAGAAATTTTTGTGCCTCTTTCTAAGTCTAAGATATCCAAATCTTTTCCAAGTTGAATATGATCCTTTATCTCAAAATCGAATTTTGGAATTTCTCCCCAAGTATAAATTTCCACATTTTCTTTTTCACTTTTTCCAACTGGCACATCTTCCGCTGGAATCACTGGCACCTTTACCATCAAATCATCAAAGTGTTTTTTTATCCCCGAATATTCTGGCTCTGCAATTACCATTTTTTCCTTGACCGCCTTTCCTTGTTCGATCAAAGTTTTTCTTTCATCTCCTTGTGATTTTTGAATCAAATCATTGAGCACATTTTTTTCCGCATTCAATTCTTCAATATATTGCAAAGCTCTCAATCTTTTTCCGTCCGTTTCCAAAAGCCCATCCAAATCCAAATCGATATTCTTATTCTTAATCGCTTCTTTTATTTTGTCTGCGTTTTCTCGAATGAATTTTATATCTAACATATATTTAAGATTATCCAATAATTAGCTCCTCTTCTAATATATCACAGGTTTTTAAATAAAAAAAGTCCGGCAGGAAATCCTGCCGGATCAAAGTTGAGATACCTCAATAATTTCCTTACTTACATGTTTATACTTAATTCTTATTCCTCCTGTATATTTATAAACAATAAAAAAAAGTCCCACGCTAGGTCCATTTTCAATTATCAAACCTTTCCCTCTTGAGGGATTTTTTTTACAAAAAACAACAGAGTATCCATCTCCAAATATACCCCGCTTAGAAGAAATGATTTTAAACTTACCATGGCAATTTCTAAACATATTTAGTATATCGCCATCTTTTGTTTTTATAATAATCATCGCCCACCCTCCTTTATGAAATTTTTAAAGAAAAATTTATTTTAAATCAACGATAAAGATTACCATTTTTTGCTCTTATTGTCAATATTTCTACATCATAAGCTTATCAACAATCTCACTATCAATCCCAAGCGCCATACCAGCCTTAGCGATTTCTAAATTTAATTTATTTTTCTTTGATTCCGCGCTATTTTCTTTGGCAATTACTTCCTCGGTCACATTACTATCAACCCCAAGAACCTTTCCGATCTTCCTTGTTTTCTCTTCAAAAATACTTTGTTCCGATATCATATTTTCAAATACTTTATTTTCTTTGAAATATTCAAAAATTCTATTCACATCTTCAATTCTTTCTTTCGCAACTCGCTTACCTAATGAAGTCAAAACTACTCCACCTAATTCATCTACCCCATCCATCACATTTTTAAAAGCTTCTTCAATAGCATTTGTCTTTTTCTCATTAGCTTTCGCCAAATCTTCTTCTAAAAATTTCTCTATTCCTAAACGAACGCCGACATTTTTGAACCCAATATTCGCCAACATATCCGCATCATAAACTACTTTATCAACAATATTTTCTGGCTCTGGGAATCTTTTTCCTCCATTTTTCTTAATCAAAAAAGGGTGATTCATATGCCTCTCAATTGCCTGTAAAATCTTTTGTTTTAAATCTTGAGTAATTTCAACGCCCTCAAATTTTCTATTTTCTTTTTGCATTTTTTCAAGCATTTCTTGGGTATATTGAACTCCTCTTTTATGATGTTCTAAATCATCTGAGGATAATTTTCCGCTATCGTGCATAATTGTAGCAATAGTCGCTGCTACTCGGTCTTGGGGAGAAAGTTTTTCATCTTCAATTAAATCGTTAGCATATTCCAAAACAATTTTGTTATGTCTTTCTAGACTAGAAAGCATATTTTCTTTAGATGAATCTTTTTCAATATCTTGCGCGTATTGCTCATCTCTAAAATTAACCACACCCTCGATGCTTTTTTTTCGCCGTTCTTCCCTTTCTTGCTCCAAATTAAAAACTTTAGCATCCTGCCTATCATCAGGAATCGTTCTTGCAGTTTCCCTGCTGTCGCTACTAAATTTAACTATTTTATTTTCTTTTGAAGATGTTTCCATAAATTTAATTTAAAATTATTTTATCTCATTCAAATCCCCACTCAAAATTATCGGCTGCATCGCCACAATTTCATCTTTATATCCCATTTCCGGAATCGAATTTAATAAATATATTTTTTTATTAAGTACATGCGCAAATCCCATTTCTAAAAAAGTATTCCCACCAATATAATTTTTTATTCCATTTTTGTCATAATTAACAGCCAAAATAGCATCGCTGTTTTTTATTTTTTCAAAATAATCTTGAATTAAATTGCTTTCGATTTTATTCTTTGCAGATTCTCCTATCTCGTTATCAGAAATTCCGAGTTTAGCATATTTTTCAGAGCGTCTTGGTAGAACAATTTCATGACCAGCATCTGTCAATTCATTTCCAATTTCGATCATTTTTTTTGAAAAAATCATACTCCCGCAAATTACAATTTTCATAAATTTATATTTTATATTCAAGCCACTTTTTTAAAACCTCGTATTGATTTCTGACCATTTCTTTTTCATCTTCAAAAAATATTTTTTCATTAAAATCACGATCTATTTTATTCATATATTTCCCCAAGCTTTCTTCAAAATTTTTGTTTGAATAACGAAAAAGCCATAAATAAAATGGCGAGAGAAAATGCGCCATAACATCAGCCGATGCTACAATTTTTTGTTCTAATGTTTTAGGTGGGAATTTTTTACAACGATGCGTTAATATAATATTGGAAACTTTTTTCGCTATATTTTTATTAAAACCTTTTTCAATTAAAACAGAGAAAGCCTTTTTTGAACCTAATTCATCATGGGGATTTTCTTCTGTTAACCTGCAAATGTCATGCATTATAGCTCCCAACCAAACGGCTTCATAATCAGCATTGTATTTCTCAGCCATTTGCTTACTATATTCAATCACCGGCTTTATATGAAACTTCCAAAACAAACCAAAAAATTCTTTGTTCTCAGTTTCAGAAAAACGATACTTTATTTCAATCGGATTTTCATGTAAAACTCTTATTTCATTTTCTAGTTGTTGAATTTTTTCTTTCATTTTATTTTACTACCATATATAGGCGAATGGTAATAATTAAATTTATTATTTCTTATTTCATGTTTCATGCTTTATGTTTCATGATTAAAGATGATTTATAAATTTCCGGCTTGAATGATTTTAATCGGACAATTTTTGCATTTATTTCAAACTCTTTAAGTTTTCCTTCTAATTCAACCAAATCAACTTTCTGATCATACCCGAGCGCAATCACCTCCGGTCGATATTTTTCAATTATTTTATACCTATCTTTCAAATCTCCCAACACGACCTCATCCGCCAAACCACTCTCTTCCAAAATTTTCTTTCTTTTTTGCTCATTGTTTCTTGTCTCTTGTTTCTTGATTATTGCTACTGTCCTGTCTCTCGCCACCACCACAACCAAATAATCCCCCAACTTTTTCGCCTGCCTCAAATAACTTTCGTGGCCTGGATGATATATATCAAAAGTGCCAAACGCCATTACAATTTTCATATTATTCTTTGTTTTTCATCCCCGGAAAAATTACCGTTTCGCGCACGGATTTATTCATTAAAAATGCAAAGAATCTTTCGCCCATTCCAAAACCAAAAGCTGGTGGCATGCCATATTCCAAGGCTTCTACAAAATCTTCGTCCATCATTTGCGCTTCAGAGTCCCCAGCTTCGCGCATTTTCATTTGTTCCAAAAATCTATTTTTCTGTTCAATTGGATCATTAAGTTCGGAAAATCCATTGCCCAACTCCGCTCCTCCGGCCATTGGTTGCATACGCAAAACTTTTTTTGGATTTTTTGGATCAGATTTAGCGAGTGGCGAAACTTCAATCGGATGACCGATTAAAAAACAAGGCTGGATAAGTTTTGGCCGAACAGTCTTTTTATAAATCGTGTCAATCATTCGCCCCTTACTATATTTTTTTTCATACTTTATTCCAAGCTCATCCGCTTTCGCGCGAAGCGCTTCGACGGACAAGTCCTCTTTCAAATCTAGTCCGGTTTCTTTCTTAAATTCGGAAAAATAATCCACTCGCGGAAAAGCAATATCCCAATTTATTTTTTCTCCTTCATATTCTGTTTCATATCCGCCTGTTACTGCCAGCACAATCTTTTTATACATTGCTTCAACAAATTCCATACCTTTTTCCAAATCCCAGTATCCGGCATAAAATTCCGTGTTATCAAATTCTTGCAAATGCCCGCGATCAATTCCTTCGTTTCTAAAACATCTTCCAATTTCAAAAACTTTTTCATATCCACCCACTAAAAGGCGCTTGAGCGCCAATTCCAAAGAAATTCTAAGATAAAAATCTCGATCTAACGCATTATGATGAGTAATAAACGGTTCCGCATCCGCTCCACCAGGAATATTTTCCAAAACTGGATTTTGCACTTCCAAAAATCCGGCTTCCGATAAAAATTGGCGAATGGTTTGCCAAAAAACATTTTTCTTTTTGAAAATTTCTCTCGTTTCCGGATTCATCATCAAATCCAAATATCTTTTTCGAAGCAGTTCTTCTTCATCTTTCAAGCCGAAATATTCTGTTGGAATTGGCCGGATGTTTTTGGAAAGCATTTTCCATTCTCGCACTTCCAAAGATTTCTCATCTTGTTTAGTTTTGAAAAGCTTGCCTTTGGCCTGGACAAAATCACCTATCTCCACATTTTTAGCAAACAGTTTATACAAATCGTCACCCACAATTTTCTTGCTTAAAAACAACTGGATTTTTCCACTGCCATCTTCAATATGCGCAAAAAGCACATTGCCCATTAAGCGATTAGATTTAATTCTCCCGACTAAAATTATTTCTTCTTTTATATCATCGAATTTTTCCAACGCCTGCGCATTAGTCATCGTCCGCTCACACATTTGCGGATACGGTTCCATTCCTGAATTTTTTATGTTTTCCAATTTTTCTAACTTTGTTTTTTGAATATCTTCTCGCATAAATTATTTTGAATTATTTTTTAAATTTTTTTTAATCTCTTCGATTTCTTTAATAATTCTCCTGTAATCATCGTCTTCTTCATCGTTTTTTATAAGATTCAAAGCATAAGCTTCAGACACAGCTTCTTCGTTAGCATACCATTGGCCATTGCTTCCAAAATAAACCTTGACTCTTTCGGCAACACCAGTATCTTGACGTTGTCTAGACAAAGGATAAGAAGCCGGTCCCCATAAGGCCTTAATTTTTTCCATTTCCAAATATTTTTCATAATCGCTTCCATCACCCTCTTTATGGCTTTCCTCCCATCTCTTCCTATCTGATTTGGCTTTCTCCTCTTCCCACTCTTTTTCTATTCTTTTTTTATGATCCTCTCTTATCTTTTTAATCATTTCCGGACCCCTAGCTTTTGCTTTCAACCAAACTTCATGCATTTCTTCCTGAGTTAATTCTTTTTTCTTTGGCTCTATTTCTAATGGCAAATCCATTTGTTCTTGTATCGGGCTCATTTTTTTACCAAAATTATTATGCTTTGATTTTATCCTATTTCCCCTAATTTTGCAACAAAAAAAGAGGGACTATGATTTCCCGCTCTTTTTTATAAACTTTACGAACTTTATAACTTTATGAACTTTCTAACTTCCTAATTTACATCCAGTATCTCATATTTCATTTTTCCAGTTGGCGTATCCACTTCCACCTTGTCGCCTTTCATATGATTCATAAAAGCCTTACCCATCGGCGATTCATTGGAAATTTTCATCTCCCCTGGATTAGCTTCGTTCGATCCAACAATTTGAAATTCCATTTCTGATCCATTAAATTTAACTTTGACTCGAGATCCCATTTGCGCTCCTCCGGCTGTTTTATTATATTTTACTACCGTTGATTCCTTGAGCATAAATTCCAATTCAGCAATTCTGGCTTCGTTTTCCGCCTGCTGTCTTTTCGCTTCGCTATATTCAGCATTTTCCGAAAGATCGCCTTGCTCTTTCGCTTCTTTGATTGCATTGGCAATAGACTGGCGAATAGTCACTCTTCTATTTTCCAATTCATCGACAATTTTCTTCAATCCTTCTTCGGTAATAAATTTTCCCATAGTTTTTTACCCCGTGGAATAAATTTTGTTTACAAAATTATTTTGCTAAAAGCAAAATATTCCATGGGGTGAATTTTAGTTAAATAATAAAACCAATTGTATCAGAAAAAAAAATTCTGTCAATGGTTGAAATACCACTCCAACGCTTCACGCGCTACGGGCAAAGCGCCACTATTACCTTCTCCTCCACCAGGGACAATTACCGCAATGGCAATTTCCGGATTTTCATACGGAGCAAAAGCGATAAACCATGAATGAGTTTTCCCTTCTGTGCCAAATTGAGCCGTTCCGGTTTTTCCCGCCACCGCCACCGGCAAAGATTTTAGAACTTGCGCCGTTCCTGATTCAACTGTCATTCTCATTCCTTCCCGCACCACTTTCATCACTTCCGGCGATATAAAATTGCTATTGATTATTTTCGAACTGATTATTTCTTCCGTGCCATCATTTTTTTTGATTCGATTAGCAATTCTGGGTGAATAAAGAGTTCCGCCATTGGCAAGCGAAGCGGTAAAATTTGCTAATTGAAGCGGAGTAGCTGTCACAAAACCCTGTCCGATTGCCGCATGATAACTGTCTCCGATATACCATCTTTCGCCAATTTCATCTAACTTCCATTGTTCATTTGGGATAAAACCTTTCGCTTCACCTGGGATATCGATTCCCGTCAATTCTCCAAAACCAAATAAATTTTCATATTTTTTCATCCGTGACATTCCCAATCCAGCAACATTTCCGTAACCCCCGCCAATTGTATAAAAAAAGATGTCATTACTTTCTGCGATAGCTCGTCTCACATCACTTGGTTCATGCGCTTTCCAATCCCCAAATCGATAACTGCCAACATACAGTGCTCCACCTAAACCATTAATTATTGTTGATTCAGAAATCGTTTTTTCCGAAAGGGCTGCTGCTGCCACCGCCGGTTTCAGAGTTGAACCAGGAGGATAATTTCCTGCAATACAACGATTGAAAAGAGGCAAATTCGGATCAGTGATTAAATTTTTATATTCCTCATTGGAAATTCCGCGTGCAAAAAGATTATTGTCATAACTTGGCAAATTTACCAACGACAAAACTCCTCCCGTTCTTGGATCAATCGCCACAGCGGCTCCTTCTTTTGTTTCATTTTTTTGTAAAATTCCACTCAAACTGTCAAAAATTACTTTTTGCAATTCTCCATTAATATTCAAAATTAAATCATTGCCCGCAACTGGATTGATAATTCCCAATGTTCTTTTTGCATTGCCAAGTGAATCGACTTCCATTTGAGTAGCGCCATAAATTCCCCGCAAATTTTTTTCATACTTTTTTTCCAAACCGCTTCTCTTGAAGTTCTTTTTGCGTTATTTTTCCATCATAGCCCAAAAGAGAAGAAAAAATCGGTCCGCTGTCATATGTCCGGATAGCAGTTTTTTCCAATTTTATACCAGGATATTCCACTTCTCTTTCCGCCAAAATCAAAGCTTGATCGCGTGTGATATTTTCTTTGAGTAATACTGGATCTAGCGATTTCGGATCTTGACTAAAAAGCATTATTTCAATATTCCCTGAATTCATTTCTAAAATTTGAGCAAGTTTTTGAGCAATAATCTTTTTTTCTCCTTCGTTTTTAGGCAAATCCGCTGGCA
>Ga0209417_1000483_pt1 | contig 93111 bp, 66 predicted proteins | sample RifGroF2_FD_184002 | JGI IMG/M metagenome (GOLD analysis project Ga0209417, IMG submission 184002) | Groundwater microbial communities from Rifle, Colorado, USA - Groundwater F2 (SPAdes) (version 2) | ecosystem: Environmental > Aquatic > Deep subsurface > Groundwater | place: Rifle, Colorado... | reverse complement strand
CATGTCCATGGTCATAGCTACAGATTATGGACGGAATCCAACGCTTTTTCAAGATTGCGCCAATTTCACCATCATGTTGCGTTGGAAATGGGGATATTTTCACCATCATCTTGCATTGGATAATTCTATATATAGTCTCATCCGGAAAGATTTTGTAACATACGGTTGGAACATCTTACGAAGGTTTGCCATGTAGACCAGGCGGGGTGATAGGAATGAAGTTTGCTTTCTCTCGTGACAATTTTAATATTCTGAAGATTCGCGGATAGCGAAGAGGGGTTATAACATGAAAATTATTTTGCTTGTGCTTGCCATGTCGTCATTTTCCTTCGCCGGTCTTCCCGGACGGGGTCAGGCGGACCTTCAAAAGGCAGATGAGCTTTTTGAAAAGTCGCTGTACCAGGAGGCCCTCGGCCTTTATGACAAAGCGGCCGGGTTGCCGGGTGACGCCGGCCTGAAGGCACGGTACCGCGCGGCTGAATGTGAAGGCCTTTTATTCCGCTACAGCCAGGCGGCCCAGCGGTTTTCCGCCCTTAAACTGCCGAAAGACCCGCTTTGGCGCGGGCGTTTTCTGCTGCTCCGGGCGGAACTGGGCAGGGAATTTCTAAAACAGTATGGCTATAACCTGCCGGCCGATATTCAGCAGGGAACTACTGATGTAACAAAGCTCACCGGTGACGAATGGAGAAAACGTATTGAGGCCGATTACGACGGGCTTTGGGACGTCAGGAGCGCGCTCTCCGGTTCCGACATGAACAAGGAAGCCTATTTTATTGATATAAAAAAAGCCGAGCTCGATTATACTCCGACTTTATGGGATTTCGCTGCCCTCCGGTGGGGGGATTATCTTTTGGGTGAATCCGCTGACCGGAAAAAACCATTCCCTGACGGAATCAAATTTGTTTCCGAGATTTATAAGGGGGATTACAGCCTTTCCGCTCCCGCCGCAGAGAAAGCCGCCGCCATTTATGAGGAGGCCGCCGCCTTAGGCGCAAAAGGCGGGGAATTTGCCGCCGAGCGTTGGAAGCTGGAAAGGCTGCTTATACCTTTTAAACACGGCGATAAAACTTCCGGCGGAGATATGGCCAAACTTCGCGGCCTGGCGGTTCCTGTTTTAAAAAAATGGTCGGATTCCATGACCGCGCCGGTTGCCCGCGCCTCGGCGGCGCATGAAGCCGCCGTTCTATTGCACGCAAAGCCGGACTATAAAGGAGCTGTGGACCTGTGCAAAAAAGCGGAGGATATCGCCCCCCGTTCAAGGCCGGCAGCCGAATGCGCTAAACTCCGGGCGCAGATAGAGATGCCTCGACTGGATATCTCCGCAAAATTCGCCCCGCCCGGCGGGAAAAAAATACTGAGCGTGAACGCGCGCAACCTGCCGGTTATCTATTTTCGCGCTTTCAAAACCGACCCGGCGGAACTTATCACGCTGGGTAAATACGCGGAAAAAGCCTGGGGCAGGGTGCGTTCTCTACAGAGCGAGGCGGTTGAGCATTTCATCGCCCGCGGGCCCGACATTTCGTGGCAAGCCAAAATGGAATATCCGGCCCCGTACGAGTATCTGAACAAAGAGATAGAGTCCCCCGAATTTAAAAAAGGTATATATGTGATAGCGGCTTCTGGCGACGCGGATTTTGAAGCGGGTTCATCTTTAATGAAAGCCGTAACGGTGAATATAACCGATATTTTTCTGCTTGGAACTTCCGGCATAAAGGGCGACCCCGAAAATTTTGTGTATGATCCGGCCCGGCCCGGGCGTGAGGAAAACGCAGATATCTTCCACCTGTATGCCGTAAACGCTCTAAGCGGCAAGCCTGTTCAGGAAGGTGTTATAGATACGTTTTATACAAAGAGGTACGGCGACTGGGAACGCACGACCCTTACCACCGGCGCTGGCGGCTACAGCGCGCTGGGGTTTCCGCTGCATGTCGCATATCCTTCCGATGAAAATTTTTCAATAGACCCGCTGTTGTCGTTCGGCGGGGGGTACGCCTACTGGAACGGCGCGCAGGGAGCTGGGCTTTACGTGCCGGAGCCGGTAAGCATATTTATAGAAACGGACCGGCCTGTCTATCGTCCCGCCCAGGAAGTAAAATTCAAGGTTACGGCGCTGATAAGAGAGCCGCGGGGTTTCCGGGCTTATGACGGGAAAAGCAAGCTGAAAGTTACGGCCAGGGACCAGAACTGGCAGGAAGTGTTCGCCAAAACTATGCCTTTTACGGGGCTTGGCAGCGCCGCCGGCTCTTTTATAGTGCCGCAGGGGCGGCTGCTTGGGCAATACTCCATAACGGCGGAACTTCAGGAGTACGGCCATGATTTCAGCGCGCGCCATTCTTTCCGGGCAGAGGAATACAAGCGCCCGGAATTTGAGGTGAAACTTGAAGACGCGGATACCGCTTTTAAATACGGCGAAAACGCCAAAATTGACGGCGCCGTAAAATATTATTTTGGCTCGCCGGTGCCGAACGCGCGGGTAACTTACCGCGTTACAAGGTCGCGCTATATTCCCTGGTACGCCTGGTGGTGGCGCTGGTGTTACAGCGTGTCGGGTTTGGTGGAAACGGCGTCGGGTGAGACCCGCACGGATGAGAATGGTAAATTCTCCATAAATTTCACGCCGTCACCGGAAAGCGAAACTTACGGTGATTATCCGTCCTCTTTCCAGGTTGAAGTTGAGGCGCGCGACGCCGGCGGGCGCACCATCAGTGATTCGCGCTCGTATAATGCCGGTTCAAAGGCGTATATATTTGATATCTCTCCCGCCGCGGGTTTCTTTACAAGCGACTCCCCGGCTGTGTTCAATGCCCGCCTGATGAATTTAAACGACGCGCAGGTTGCGGGCTCCGGCGCTTACAGCGTTTTTAAAATTGAAAAGCCGCCCGAGTTCACGGGAGTAAACGGCGTGTGGGGTTCCTTCGGGCATAACCCTTCCCTGGAGCAGGCGTTCGCGAAGGCGCCGGATGGAAAACGTGTGGCCGGAGGCAGTATTGAATTCACTGAAAAAGCCCGATCCACAGTCAAACTCAAGGCGCTCCCCGAAGGTGTTTACAGGCTCAGGCTGAAAACCAAAGACCCATGGGGCGGCGAGTGCGAATCCTGGATAATAATTGTTTCGGCCGATCCCACGGCAAAAAGCTCAGGCCTTAAACTCCCGCCGGTAGCGCTGTTTGAGCATTCCTCTTATCAGCCTGGCGAGAAGGCCAGGATACTTATAGGCGCCTCGGCCCTTAAAGGCGTAAAGTACATGGAAACGCTGGCCGGTAATTTCCTGCTTGATAAGAAAATGATATCTTCCGGCGGCTTATCCCTGGTTGAAATCAAAGTCGGGCCGGAGCATCGCGGCGGTTTCGGTCTGCGCTGGTTCGGCGCGGGCGATTTTAAAGTATATTCCGCGATGGCAGAGGCTGATGTTCCTAAGCGCGACAGGGAATTATCGCTTTCGCTTGACTACGACAAAACCCTGCTGCCCGGCCAGAAGGCCAGTTGGGCGCTTAAAGCCAGGGATTATCAGGGAAAGCCCGTCGGCGGCGAGGGGACTGTGCGGATATTTGACCGCTCGCTTGAATATTACCAGAAAGACGCCGGTTTCTGGAGCGACGGGCTATACGAAAAACGCCGGTCTTCTTCAGAAGGCCGCGGCTCGCTGTTCACCCCACACGCCCTGACCCTGCCTATAAAGGCCGGCCTTATAAAGCTTATGTCCGACGCGTTCAATCAAGCGGCGAAGGAAGAGCGCATGGCGGCTTTCAGGATAAATTCCTCAAGGGTCTACAGCGGGGGGAGATTTCGCGGGATGAAGAGTATGTTCGCTCTGGGAGCCATGGAAGAATCCGAGAGCGCCGTAATGTCAAGCCCCGCAGCCGATGTTTCGGGCGGCGGGGCCGGGGCTGCGGCGGCCCGGAGCGTGGTTCCGCAGATGGCGGATATGATGACAATGACAAAAAGCTTTAAGGGTGAGGCCGCTCCGGCTTCGTCGCGCGAAGAACCCGCTCCGGTGCGGGTAAGGAAAGATTTTTCAGAAACAGCTTATTTTAACCCCCAGCTTAAGGTGGTAAAAGGAACGGGCAGATTTTCTTTTACTATCCCCGAGCGGCTCACAAGCTGGAAGGTGAGTTCCTACATGATAACCAAAGACGTGAAGCGCGGGAAAGCCGAAGCTTTGACGGTAACAAAGAAAGATCTTATGGTCAGGTTAGATATACCGCGCTTTTTCAGGGAGGGGGATAAATCCGTTCTTACAGCAGTAGTAAACAATGAGACTGAAAGCGAGCTTTCAGGAAATGTGGCCGTATCAGTTACCAAAGAAGGGGATTCCGCCGAGAGCAGCTTCGCGCTTACGGAGCTTTCAAAGCCGTTTACCGTCAAGGCGCATGGCACCACTCCCGTTTACTGGGATATTGCGGCTCCGCTCGCAACCGGCGCTTACAAGGTGCGCGCCATCGCGCGCTCGGGCGCCCTTTCCGACGCGCAGGAAAACGACCTGCCTGTGCTTCCTTCAAGGGAACGTCTTATCGCAACGTTGACCGCCATGATGGACGGCAAGGTTTCAAAAGAGCTGAAACTCAAGGAACTTCAGGAGGCAGACAATAGCAGAATTATGGAGTCTATGCACCTGGAGGTTCAGCCGCAGCTTATACTTACGGTTTTAAACAGCCTGCCTTTCCTTGTGCATTATCCGTATGAATGCACCGAACAGCTGCTTAACCGCTATGTGCCGCTGGCTATAACCAACAGTTTCTATAACCGCTATCCGGAGCTTAAAAACGCGGTCGCAAAAATTCCAAAACGCGATACCATAACTCCGGCCTGGGAACGGGATAACCCGGAGAGGATGATGTCGCTGGTGGAAACTCCGTGGGTAGAAACTTCAAAAGGTATAAAATCATACTTGCCCTCCATAGATATGCTGGATCCGAAAGCGGTCGCCGCTGAAAAAGAGGACGCGATTACAAAGCTTAAGGCCTATCAGAATTCGGACGGCTCATTTCCGTGGTTTCCCGGCGGGCATCCGGACCTGTACATGACGCTCTACGCGCTTGAGGGCCTGGCTGAGGCAGCCCGCTACAATGTGGCTATACCCGAAGATGTGGCGAAAAGAGCGCTGAATTATGTGTTCGCGGAGATTCCGCGCCACATGAAAGCGGAAGAGGGTGAGACCTCGTTTATACTCTACGCCGCTTATGTAGTCACTTCGTTCCCGGAAAAATGGACGGAACATAAAACCGCGCTTTCATACGCCAAGCTCTGGGCCGATTTCGCAGATAAGCACGCGAACGCCATAACGCCGTTCGGCAAGGCCTACGCGGCCTATGTTTACCATCGGCTGGGCGATAACGTGAAAGCGGGAAGTTATCTTGCCCGGGCCATGGACGGCTCGCGCGAAGATGAAATAGCCGGCCTTTACTGGACGCCTGAAAAAATATCCTGGCTCTGGTACAATGACTCCGTGGAAAAGCACGCTTTCATCTTGCGCACCCTGCTGGCTCTCAAACCTAAAGATCCGCGTATCGGTGGCATGGTGAAATGGCTGATGTTCAGTCGCAAGTCAAGCGAGTGGAAATCCACCAGGGCGACCGCCGCGGCCATATATTCCCTGCTGGATGTTATGAAAACCAGGGGTGCGCTGGATAAAGGCGATGTGTTCAAAATAAAATGGGACGACACGCGAGAGGAAGCGGCGCTGCAGCCGTTTGACTGGGTATCAAAGCCCTTGCGCTGGTCCAAATACGGCAAGGATATAACCGCGCGAGACGCGTCGGCGACTATTGAAAAGACCGGGCCGGGCCTCGCGTTCGCTTCGCTTACCGGTATATATACAACCAATAAGCTTGCCGCCGAATCTCCGTCCGGCATGATGAACATCTCGCGCAAATATTTTCTGCGCGCCAAAGAGGGCACGGATTATGTGCTTAAACCTTTAATTTCCGGCGCTTCGGTCTCGGTGGGGGACCAGATAGAGGTTCAGCTTACCGTAACTACACGGAGCCAGTTTGAATATGTGCACATTAAAGACCCGCGCGGCGCCGGCTTTGAGGCGGAAGAGCTCACAAGCGGCTGGAAGTGGGACCAGCTATCACGTTACGAGGAGCCAAGGGATTCTTTAACCAACTTCTTCGTGGCATGGCTGCCGCATGGCGAATATATCCTTAAATACCGTGTCCGTCCCACAACCCCCGGCACATACAGGATAGGCGCGTCAGTAATGCAGTCCATGTACGCCCCAGAATTCGCCGCGCATTCGGACGGGTTTATGATTGAAGTAAAAAAATAACAATCCGCAACGCTGTCATTCCCGCAAGTCGTAAGCGGGAATCCATGCATTGTCATTCCCGCAATCCGTAAGCAGGAATCCATAAAAAATAGGCACAGTAACTGTTAATGGAAATTGATTCCTGATAGGGAGCCGGCAAATTCTCTGCGCGCTCCAAGACCGGGTTTGGCGAAGACGGACGGGGTCTTCCGCCGGCTCCGGAACGCGCCGTCCGCCTAAGGCGGACGGCTTGAACGGTCCTCGCCGTCCCCAATGACAGGGATTCGCTCCAGACCCCGGCCCAGGCCGTTCCGCCGAAGGCGGACCCGCCGGGTTGTTTGGCGGGAAACCCTCAAATGGAGCGCGCAGAAAATCCGCCGTCTCCCTTTTTAAATAACATTTCCCCGCCCTCAATATCGGTACGTCCATATTTACCCACCCAGTGGTAAACAAATATCCTTATAAATGTTTGACGGTATCTGTATAGGTTTTTTCCCTGTTGTTGGTGATAAATCACGCTGCCACAGGCGATCCGCGTTTCGTCCAATGAATGGTGGCGCTCAGTATTGAGCGCCATAAGGCGGGCTTTTAATCGTATGAGCGATTACCGGGAAACCATATGTGCAGGTTTTTCAGCGAAAAAAAGGGAAAACGAAAATTGTGTCAGCGGAAGTGGTCCCGGAGCATTCTTACCAGGCCTTCGGTGGCTTTGCTTGGAATCTCCTCGCCTTCCCAGTTTATGGAAAAGTGGGCGTTCCTCTGGGTGGGTTTTACATAAGTTTCATACATTGGCAATACCGTGGTTAAAATCTGGTGCTTAGTATCTTCAATGGTACGGCCCCTTTCGGTGATATCCCTCTGGACTCTGCGTAAAACGCCGGTTACCATTCCGGTGGAAACGAATATCTTATAGTCGCAAAGGGACAGGAGCTTCGGGAAATAAAGAGTGTAGAGCCCCTCAACGATAATCAGCTTTGTCGGGCGGCAGACAATGGGTTCTTTTCCCCGGGTGTGGAGTTTGAAGTCGTATATAGGCTGGCGTATGGACTTGCCTGCCCGGAGCGCTTTTATATGTTTTAAGGCCAGTGTGGAATCTATAGCGTTCGGGTGGTCGAAATTGTAAGTCTTCCTCTTCTCAAATTTCAGATGGTCAAGCGGCCTGTAGTAGTTGTCAAGAGATAATATCTGACCGATAATCCCGATTTTTCCGCATTCCTCTATTAATTTCCTGGCCAGAGTAGTCTTGCCGGAACCCGATCCTCCGGCAATGCCGACTAAAAACCTGGTTTTTGTTTTTGAATCCATAATTGTATCAGTGCGGAGTTTTGGAGTTTAGAGTTAGAGTTTTAAGGTCCGGAATTTTAAACTCCCAACTCCAAACTCTCAACTCTACACTATCTACTTCTTTTTATTTTTACTAAAAGTTCAACCGCCAGATTGGCCTGCATATTAGCTACTATCGCTACGCGCGGCGCCATGGGGCTTATTCCCTTCGGGCATTCGGTTTCGCCGTCACCGCAAACATAAAGGCTGCCTATTTTACGTGTATGAAGTTTGGAGTTTTTACCGTAACCGGCCAGGCCCGATGCCGCTATTATGGGCTTTTTAGGATAAAGCGACAGCCAGGTGTTTATCAATATGCTCTTTTGCCCGGCCTTATCAAAAGCTTCTATTAAAATATCCGCCTCACCGAAGAGCCGGCCGGTGTTGGCGCGGATCACCTTCACATCGTGGACGATATATTCCGAAAACGGATTTATTTTTTTAAGGTTCTCCTGCAGGGCTTCAACTTTGCGGCGGCCTATCTGTTTAATGAAATACTGCTGCCGGTTGAGATTGGAGGGTTCTATTTTGTCGAAATCGGCTATGATGAGCCTGCCCACGCCCGCCCTGGCCAGGGAAACCGCCACATTGGAGCCAAGTCCGCCCGCCCCCGCGATGCCTACCGTGCCGGCCTTGAGAGCGGCAAGGATGCGGGTATCGTGCCTGGCGAACAGGTCTTTGAATAAGTCAGACATAAATTTAAAGGGTAGAGGCCGTTTGCGGGCCAAAGGCCTTTGAGACGGCACCTCCAGAGGATTGGGTTCAGGGTAAGGAGTTCTTTACTTCTGCACCCTCTACCCCCTACCCTTAACTTATCCGTGGCCGCAGCAACCGCTGCAGTTATGGCCGCCGCCGGGATTCATGGGACAGCCGCTTTCAGGCGCGGAACCGCCTTTTTTAAGTCCCACAACTTCGTCCGAAACTTTCACCACCTTGCCCAGTTTCTTGTCGTAAACATAGCGTCCGGTGGCCTTTTCTTCTTGTTTCTCTTTAGGTTTGTCCATAAGGAAGTTCAGCTTAACTGTTGGCAACGGAAAGCTACTGAGAGCTAAAGAAAGTTACGGAATGCAACGAAAAGCTGGTTTTTACTTTCAGTGGCGTTCTGTCGCCTTCTTTTGCCCTCTGTTGCCTTAGATGTATCAAAAATTGGTGCGCCCACCTGGAATCGAACCAGGACAACCAGCTTCGCAGGCTGGGACTCTATCCGTTGAGATATGGGCGCTTCACCTTATTTTACAAAGCTTTTTTGAACTTCACAAGGAACGCTTTTTTCGCTTGGTGTCCATATAGGTGTCCATACAGCCGAGAGTATCTCCATTTCCGCCCTGATATGGCCGTTGGTTAGATGCGCGTATCTTTGTGTCATGACCGGGGAATAATGCCCCAGGATTTTCTGGAGCGCTGGTAGGTCCCTGGTCTTCATGATAAAGTGGCTGGCAAAGGTGTGGCGCAGGTCATGAAAGCGAAAATCCTGTATATTTGCTCCTTCAAGGGCTTTTTGAAAATACCGTACAAGCGTGATCTTTGGGACAGTGAATACTTTTTCGGTGTCCCGAGGCAGCTTCATTAAAACATCGTATAACTGCTTGATAATGGGGATTTCTCTTGGTTTGCCTGATTTGGAATCCCTGATATATCCCGGCTCCCAAGCCGGTGTCTTTATGGTCTTTTTGGGCCCTGAAAACACATCTGTCCGGGGAAATTCCGCCACATATCACAAAAAATTGGCGTAAACAGCCGTATTTATGCGTATTTCCCTGCGGAAACCGTCATGCTTGACTTTTAAAATGCTCAACGACGCAAGCCATCCCCCAAAATGGACATGATTCTGCATTTCCCGGTTTTGCCGCCTTACCGGACAGCACCGCTAAATTGACATAAAATCCCTTTCTCATAGGAGATTTGGCCTATTCTAAGGTCCGACTCGGTTTACACCCCACCCCAGTTTAAAACTTTCCCCGGACAGCTGTGCCTGAAAAAACTATTTCAACGCGACAATACGCTGTCGCGTTGGTCTGCTACACTATTCTTGCATGGCACAGATAGTTCCATGCCTCTTAACCGAATATCCGGAAGAGAAACTGCCTAAAGGAGGCATAAACAAATGAAGAAGACGATGGCAACAGCCTGGATATTTTTGTTCCCAGCACTTCTCTTTATGGTATCAGCATGTGCAACTACCAATAAAGCGAAGCAAGGCGCAATGATAAGCCAGCAGATATATGAAGAAGTGAGTAATACTGTGGTTGAGCAAATAACTGAAATCGTAAAAGCGGCAGATGCTGGGACTATTACCAGTGTACAGCGCAAAACTCTTGCCGACTTGAGCGAGTTTAAAAAAATTCTCAACAAGTACGCAGAAGCTCACAACACTTATATAACAGCATTGAAAATCGCGGAGACTTCCTCCACGAAAACCAATGATGTCGGCAAACAAGCCCGTGAACTGGCAATAATGAGCAGCCAGATCATTGACTACTGCGATAAGCTGGGGATAAAACTTCCCTAAGGAGAGAACACAATGAAGCACAACGAAATACTTAAAGCGGCATTGTCGGAAATTGCTAAAGACGAAGGCCAAAAGACCGGAGCCATAAAACTGCTTGATGCTTTTGGCAACGCGGCGGGCTTGATGTTGGCGGCGAACCCCGCATTTGCGGTCGTAAAAGGCCTTTTAGGTCTGGCAAAAACAGTATCTGCTGCCCTGAAAAATACTTCCGATATAGACAAAATAAATCTGGATGATTTATTTGTTGAAACGGTCGATGAAAAATTAAAGAAACGCGGAATAGATGACGATAAAATAAAGCGTATACTGGAAGCTTAAAAAGCACCCTGTACGGCCTCTGTTATGGGCAGAGGTCCGTAGGGGAAGCTGCAAAAGATGGACCAATATAGTATAATTTCGGGGGGAAATATGAGCCTGCAAACACTAAAAAACAAGAAGCAAAAAGTCAGTCAAACTAAGCCCAAAACCATCACTTTTAAACTTGGAGAGTTGTTCTCCGGGCCCGGCGGAATTGCTATCGGTGCAACGTCCGCTTCTGCGACAAATTCAAGAAAAGAAACTTATAATATTGCACATCAGTGGGCGAATGACTACGACAAAGACACTTGCGCCACATACTGCAAAAACATCTGCCCTGGCGCAGACGATACCGTTATTTGCAGAGACATCCGCAAACTTGATTTTAACAAGCTGGACGATATTAACGCGCTAGCCTTTGGCTTCCCCTGCAACGACTACAGTGTTGTCGGGGAACAAAAAGGAATGGCCGGAGTTTTTGGCCCGCTGTATTCTTATGGGATTAAAGCAATAAAAATTTTTAACCCGGATTGGTTCCTTGCGGAAAATGTGGGCGGTCTTAAGAACGCAAACGATGGAAGTGCTTTTGAACAAATAACCCGGGAAATGTTTGATTGTGGTTACAATGTAGTACCGCATCTGTACAAATTCGAAAATTACGGAGTTCCTCAAGCGAGACACCGGATAATAATTGTGGGGATTCGAAAGGATCTCGGGAAAACATTTGTGGTTCCTGCCCCGCTTAAAAGCGGTCCAGTTACAAGCAGACAAGCCATTGAAAACCCGCCGATACCAAAAAATGCCCCCAATAACGAGCGGACCAAGCAGTCCGCGCATGTTATGGAGCGCCTTTCCTACATAAAACCTGGACAAAATGCCTTCACTGCCACTCTGCCGGCACACTTGACGTTGCAAATAAATGGGGCCAAAATAAGCCAGATATATAAGCGCTTAGACCCGAATAAACCGGCATACACTGTCACCGGCAGCGGCGGCGGCGGCACACATGTCTATCATTGGGCCGATAATAGGGCTTTAACGAACCGCGAACGCGCAAGACTTCAGACTTTTCCGGATAATTTTGTTTTCGAAGGCGCAAAAGAAAGTGTAAGAAAGCAAATCGGAATGGCTGTGCCCGCCAAGGGCGTAAAAATTATATTTGAGTCAATTTTAAAAACTTTTGCCGGGGTTGAATATCCTTTTGTGCAGGCTTCCCTCCCGGTTTTAACGCACAAATAAAATGCTAAACGACAAGCTTTTCAAAAGAGTTTTGCTCGATCCGGTCAGCGCAGGAGCGGATGAGCTTTTTATAGTTTCGGGTTATGCAACATCTGCCATGGCCTTCCATCACCTCAACAATCTTAAAACCGAACTGCACAAAGATGTTAAGGTGAACCTCATTATAGGCATGTGTGTGCTTGACGGCCTTTCAGAAAGTAATCACCTCGGTTTTAAGAAAATAATGAATGAGGATTTCAAAGGCAGCTTTACCTGCCGCTATATCACGAACACTCCGCAATTGCACTCAAAAGTCTACTCATGGTGCAAAGGTAAAACACCCGTAGCAGGATTTGTCGGCTCGGCAAATTACACCCAAACTGCCTTTTATGAAAAACAACGTGAATGCCTCGTTAAAACCGACCCGGCCCAATGCCTGAAATATTTCAAGTCGCTCATTAAAGACACTATATACTGCAATCACATAGAGGCTGGAAGCAGTATTCGGATATACCCTGATGCAGCTTTTGCACGTTTTAAACGTCCTTCAAAGGCGAAAGAAATTCTTGCAGACGAAACCCCGGAGTTAAAAATTGCTGGAGTTCCCTTTGTTAAAGTTCCGCTTCTCGCTAAAGACGGAACACTTCCAGAACGTTCCGGTTTAAATTGGGGACAGCGTCCGGAAGAGCGCCGGCAGCCTGATCAGGCATACATAAGACTCCCGGCAGAAATATATAAAACAGATTTCTTTCCGCCTATCGGACAGGATTTTATAGTCCGAACAGATGACCGGAAAATATTAACCTGCCACCGCGCCCAGCAGAACGGAAAAGGAATCCATACGTCTAATAACAGTCTGCTCGGCCAGTATTTTAGGAACAGGCTTGGACTCGCCGAAGGGGAATTTGTAAAAAAAGAGTACCTTGAAAAATATGGCAGATCGGATATAGGCTTCTACAAAATTGAAGATGAAACCTACTACATGGATTTTTCTGAACCCTCTTAAATGTGGACAACCTGACGCCAGAACAACGAACTAAAAACATGAAAAATATCCGGTCGGAAGGCACCCGGCCGGAACTCAAGATAGCCAGAGAATTAAAGCGCAGGCACATCTACTTTTCCACCCACTCAAAAACAGTCCTCGGCAAGCCGGATATCCTTTTCCGAAGAAAGAAAATCGCGGTATTTATCGATTCGGATTTCTGGCACGGCAATCCTGACCATTTCAAAATGCCAAAATCCAATATACGCTATTGGAAAGCTAAAATCAGCAGGAACAGATCCCGGGACAAGGAAGTTACTGGCACCCTGCGGCAGTCCGGCTGGAAGGTAATCCGCATTTGGGAACATGATATATATAAAAACTTCTCAAAAAGCGTCGCACGAATAGTAAAATATCTAAAGTAGATAAATTCCTATATTTTTTATTTGAGATCATATGGCCCAAACTCCCAAATTCGCCAGCCATAATACACGGTTTAGACGTTTATGGATGTTTCCTAGAAACGTCAGAAAAATTGAGCCTTGGAAAGTGGCGCAAGGTCTTTCTTTTTTAGAGCCTTTAAAAGGGCTTATTTGGACCGGCAATCAAAGCCTGCAAAATGAGTTCAGAGGTAAATTGGTGTCTATAGGTATTGTAAGAGATTATGGTCCCTATGATCCGCATAGCGGCGGGCCCCGGACATATGAAGCACAGCTTCGATGTTTAGGCTTAATATACAAAACGCCGGGCGGCGGAATCGAGTTTACTATTGCCGGAGACGATATCTGCGAGACTGGGGCGCCGCTGAAGATTTTGCAGCGCCAGTTGTTGAACCTTCAGTATCCAAGCCCATATTCGTTCGGGACCCAGGTCAAAATTAACCCCGAAATCAAAGTTAAGCCTTTTCTTTTTATCCTCAATCTTCTTAAGCGGCCGGAAATCTCATATTTAACTGCCGAAGAAATGGCTGTCCCAGTTATATACGGCCATAGCCACTCATGTGAAGATTATTGTGTGGAAAAGATTTTACAGCTTCGATCTGGAACCAGGCTTAAAGATTTACTTTTAAATCCCGCAGAAGATCTTTTCACCCCACGGACCGCAGATAACACTGTTGAGTCAAGAATCGTTGATGTTTTAACCATAGCCAATACCTGCAAAAATTATTTGGAATCCTGTCTGCTTATTGTCCCGGTCGAACAAGTCCGCGGCGCATACGCATTTAACCCAGAGATTGAGCCCGCGTATCAAGCCGCACTAAAAGATGAAAATAATTACTTTGCGAATCCGGAAAATGAAGAGGGCTTCCAACGGGCTTATGGGGCATGGAATAGGAACAAAGACACAAGACGTGTTGTTGCGGAGGGGCGAAGCACGCCTGTTTTAAAAGAATCTTTTATTAAGGCTGGATTCTACGAATATTGCGGCACCCATGCGGTAACCGAAGTCTCAGAACCATTGGTAACATACATCCTAGAGAGAATCGGCGGGCCGAAAGAAGAAGTGCTTTCGGTGGTCGAAAAACTTATTCCACAATCCCTTGATATTTTTGAGACAAAGTATCTGGAACTTTCGGTGGGCGGCGTCTTATGCGCTGCTGAGTTTGAACAGGCAACGAACAATTTGTTCAACTCCGGTCTTGGTTTGAAATCGCAGTGGACTGGGAGTAAACGCAAAAGCCGTACAGAGAAAGGGGCATTTACCGACATTGTGGTATACTCTCCGCTCAAAGATGCCTGCGGTATAGTTGACACAAAAGCCGTGGTTAGATACAACCTACCCTCTGCTGATTATGCGAAAATGATTTCCAACTATATTCCCAACTATCGAGCCGTTGCCGGCCAGAGGTTTAATCTTGCATTCTGTTCATATGTTGCGGGTGGTTTTGCGGAATCATTCCCTAGTGAAGCTGTAAAAATATTTAATGCCACTAAGATCCCTTGCTCCGGTCTAAAAGCCATAGAATTGCTTAAAATGTCCAAAGACAAGCATTTGCCGCAAGCAAACTGGCAAACTCTTTGCAAAAATGGGTTAATTCGTTAAGCTTCCGTGTTGGGGTAGGCAGTGTGTAATTATAAAAGACATCTTTTTCGTCCAACTATTTCGAAAGGTGTTTCCATCAGGCGAGAAAGAGAAAAATTATAATAAAGGCTGAGTCAAGGACTTCTATTTGGATTTAATGTTTAACACTCAAGCCATTCCATAATTATATTATTTATGAGAGAAATCAAGTTTTTTTTTGATAGGCATCAGTGCTTTGCACTAAAGAATATTAAACCATTGGCCGGCATTTGCGGCTTATATTTTATTTTTTTGGAAAAAACGGATATCCAGTATCCGTTTGGGAAGTCTAGGCTTATTTATATCGGAATGAGTGAGAAGAAAACCAATAGCATAGGCAAAAGACTTTCCGACCATTATGACGGGATTTCGGGGAACCAGGGCCTGGTAAATTATCGTTCCGTTGAGCAACTAAATTTCACATATCTGAATTTTGCCATGCTGAAGGATTTATGGAGTTACAGTATTGAAGATCTGGAAAGCTATTTTATATTAGATTTTGTGGAAAAATTCGGGGTGTACCCAATCTGCAATAATAAAACCGGGTTTGAGGTTCAGAAGCGGGATATCGATTTAAGGCTCCTTATTGACTGGAAGTATTTTGATAAGAAGGAGATTTCTAATGACAGAAAATCTTAAAAGCGGTGCGGAAATTGTCGCAGACTTTTTCTCCGGCATAAACAGTCTGGATGGTATTGATAAAAGCATCGCAGATGCTTTAAAGAAACTTTATGCCGATGGGAAGCTGAGCAACATAAATATCTCTAATGCGCTTACTCTTATCCGGAAGGAGTCTCAAAATGAAAATAAAAAACATTGAGATTTCTGGATTAAGAGGTGTAAAAGACCAGCTCTCTTTGCCTTTAGAAGGGAAATCAATGTTGATTTATGGAGAGAACGGAAGTGGAAAGAGTTCCATTACAGATGGACTGGAGTGGTTTTATGCTGACGAGGTTAAACACCTGTCAACTGGCGAAATTGGGCGTGGCGGCATAGCGGCATTGAGGAATATATTTTTACCAGAAGATAAAGAGGCATCTGTTGATATCAAGTTCTCGGATAATAAATATGATTCAAAGAAGAGGCTATATTTGAAGAGGGGCGTCCTGCTTGGTGAACACTCGAATTCAGGAGAGGAATTCGGTCAATACCTTGCCGCTTCTAATATTAAAAATCTGATTTTAAGATATCAGGCTCTTTTGGAATTCATATTGTGTGCGAAGAATGACAAACTCAGGGAAATTTCACTGATTATCGGTTTCGAAGAGGTTACAAAAACAAGAGATGTCCTGAAAAAAGCAGTTGGGGATTTAAAAAAAGAAATTAAACTACGGGATTATGATTCCCAGATTAATGCGAAGCAGTCTGTAATATTGGAGCAGGTGTCCAGGAATATTAATGATGATGTCCAATATCTTGAGGCTATTTCCGAATTGGTTGTCCCGCTGAAACTCCAGGCAGATGTAAGGGATATGGAGAGTGTAGACAAGATTCTTGAACGGATAAAGTTGCCGGAAAATGAAGAGACCTTGAAGCTCCAGCTTTCCTGCGAGAAGGCACTCGAATTTATATTAGTCTTTGCCGCGCGCAGGCAAACCGCCTCTGAAATATACGCGCGATTCTTCGAAAAATATCAGGCTGTTTTCTCGGATAAGAGTAAGCTGAAAAATATTGCCCTAGAACGGCTGCTGGCGGAGGGACTATCTCTTTTAAAACGGGATGATTTTAATGAGGATGTTTGTCCTCTTTGCCGTCAGGAGAAGAACAGAAAAGACCTTATATCAGGATTGAAAGCGAGAATTCAGGCGCTAACAGCTTATAAAAAAGAAAAGCAGGAGCTGGATGAGCTAAAACAGGAGATAGTTTCCATCCATGAAGCAATAGGCCTGCTGTGTGAGAATGTTTTGCGAGAGCCTCTTTGGGGTAAAAAGGAAAATGCTGAGCCAAAATTGTTTATTGAATCGCTCAGGAATTTGAATTCCGAATCTTTACAGGCAATGAAAACAGCAGAGGCCTCACCCATTCCGCCAGCTAAATATTTCCCGCTTGATGCGGAGGGACTGGCAAAGCTCCGTTCCGAGTTGCTTGAACTCAAACAGGAAACATACGCTGTAAAAAAAGATGATCTTAAGTTTTTGATAAATAACAAACTGCTGTTGACAAAAACAGCATATCTCGAAATCAGAACTTTAAAAAAAGAACGGGACATTCTGTCTCGCCAACTTGCTTCTATGGAATTGATGTATTCCGCATTCGTCAGCAAGCAAAGCGCGGGGCTTGCCGCATTTTTGACGGCAATTTCTAAAGATATTAATGACTTTTACGGCTACATGAACACTTCCGAGGGGGTTGATGAGATACAGCTTATCCCAATTGAATCTGATGGCGAATTACTCGGCCTAACCCTTCAGTTTAAGTTTCATGGCAATCTGGTTTCTCCTCCAGATAAATATTTGAGCGAGTCCCATCTCAACTGTCTTGGTATATGCCTGTTCCTTGCATCCGCAAAAGTTTTTAGCAAGGGCAATAGATATTTCGTTCTTGATGATGTTGTTTCAAGTTTTGATGCGAATCATCGGTTACGCTTTGTGAATCTGCTGCTGGAAAAATTTTCGAATTATCAAATTTTGGTTTTTACCCACAACACGAGTTGGTTTGGGTATTTTGCCAATGCAATCAAAGGTAAAAACTGGTTTGTAAATAAAATACGCTGGACTCCTGAAGGTGGCGCATGTTTGGAAGCGCCGCCTTTGATGGATTTGAAGGCAAAAATTGAGGCAAAGTTCTCGGGATCAGACCCGGAGGGATTGGGAAATCTGACCCGGAAATATCTCGAACAATTGCTGAAAGATATCTGTTTCAATTTGCAGGTGGAACTCCGATTCCTTTATAACAGCGAAAATGAAAATAGAATGTCTTATGAATTATTGACCGGGCTTAAGGCTGTGCTTAAGCGAAAGAAATCAGACCTGTTGGACAATTCCGTGTTTGAATCCCTTTTTAACTCTTCTTTTGTCGGGAATAAGGAGTCCCATGACAGTGATTTTAATGCAACAATTCCAGATCTTAGGACTTTTTATGCAGATGTCCAGAAGCTGGAGGTTGCATTCCGGTGCGCCCATTGTGGACGCCTGATTTCAGGGAGAAATTACACTCTGGCAGATAAGAAAATTAGTTGTGGCTGTCCTGTCGGGAAAAAATATTCTTGGGAATAAAATTTTCTTTTTTTGGGATTCAGAAAATGATCGGGTTATGGAGGTAGAATGGAACATTATCAAAATATAGGTGGAAATTCTGGTGTGGCTACCTATGAGACTGGCGTTGACTATATAAAGGTGCAATTCAGTGATGGATCAGTTTATCTTTATAATTATCAGCGCCCTGGACGTTCAGATGTTGAACATATGAAAGGTTTGGCCGGTGCTGGGCAGGGATTGAATAGTTATATCAGCAGTGTCGTTAGGAAAAACTATGCTTCAAAAATAATTTAGGAGTTGTCCGGCGAAGCAGGGGAGATAGAGGATGCATCATAGAGAGGTGTAGGTCCCTGATGGTTTTTAGTCATTGAATGAATCCTAACAGGGGGATTAAGTATGGAGAAGGGTAAAGAGAAAAGTAAGGAGAAAATTCTCAGTAATGGCTGAGAATCCCGCGATTGCTACACAACAAATTACGGAAACCATTAGTTTAAGTCTTGCGGGAGTTGAGAAAATCATCATCATACTTAAAAATTCCAAACCAGTGGGTGGTCTGGTTTTCGGGGGAACGTCACAAGTTCATTGCATTCTATGCAAAACAAACATCCTACATTGTACTTGGATGAATCTGGATATACCGGCAATAATCTGCTTGATAAAGACCAACCAATATTTGTTTACAGTTCGGTAGAAATTTCTCCAGAGGAAGCTTCGCAGCTGGTTGTCGAGATTTCAAAAGAATTCAGTCTTACTGCTACTGAGCTTAAAGGGGCGAAACTTTGCAGATCTTCTAAAGGCCAGCGGGTAATACTTAAGATTTTGTCGAAACTCGACAAAAGATTCCAATTTATTGCGGTTAATAAAAAATATGCCGCCGCTTGCAATGTATTTGAATACTTAGTTGAGCCAGCAATATCAGAATGCAATTGGTATTTTTACGCACAAAAGCTGAATTACTATGTGGCGGATTTAATATATTCTCAGGCAGCAATAGACTCGGAAGAAATACTTAAAGGAATTTCTTTAGGAATACGAGCACGTAATACGGCTTTAATATTTGAGACTTTAAAAAAGGTTCCTGATCTTGGTAAGGAGGGCACTATTTTTAGTGTCATCAAGGAACTGGTTACCAACAACCGAACTGCAATACTGAAAGAATTTGAGATGCTCCAAACTAATGAGCACACGCGATGGTTGATGGATCCGACTTTTACATCGTTGTTTTCCCTTTTGTGTGGTTGGTCGGAGAATGGCTCATCATTGGAGGTTTATTGTGATGAATCAAAGCCCTTAACTCAGTTAGTGCCTGAATTGCAGGCGAGAGTTGCCGCTAAAACAGAGGATTTTGAAATGCCTTCAGGGAGAAAGATGAAGATTTTTTCGCTTATAAAAGGAATTGAATTAAAAAACTCAAAAGTTACACCTGGCCTTCAATTGGCAGATACTGTGGCAAGTGCGTCCAATTTTGCCATAAACAATCCAAATTCCGAATTTGCTCGTCAAGCGGGAAGCTTTTTGTGTAAAGGAATCAACCCGAATAGCATGAGCCCATATTCGCAAGTATTTACCCCAGAACAACGAGAGCGCCTTGGCGGATTGCTGGTAATCATTGCTAAAGCACAGTTGAAAGGTATGTCGCCATGTGAACGTTTACGGTTTCTTATTGAAAAGGGGCAGCATTTAAGAATGTGGGAAATTAGTGATTGCTACCTATTAAAACAATTATGACAGAATCACTTGTTAAGTGTGGTGGACGAAGATGACAAAGCCGGCAAAAATGTGTTCTAAAATAGATGTACAGATTTTAGTAATTGATAAAGCCATTTGTGGTTATATCAACAAGTTCGACGCTTCTGAAAGGGGCGCACTCTCTCAGGCGATTCTGCAACAGCTTCGGAATCTTGTTGAGCACATCATGCTCAAGGCCTACGCCGACGGGCGGGATATAGATATCACATACCCCAATATCTGCGCTGCAATCGCCTTTGTAAAAACAAGGGGTGAATTAAAGTTCTTACGGCGTTTTCATTATTTTCTGCAAATAGTCGTATCCCACTATACTCAAGGCGAAGAGGACTCCGAGCGGCTGATGCTTAAATATTATGAGTTCCTTCTGAAAATCCGAGAATACCTGAAAGCAAGATATTCTCTTGATATTCTCGGGAATCTGGATAAATTTCCGATAAATACGGATTCAGACCTAAAAGAGTATTATGAAAAGATTGCCGATAAGGTAAATCGGCACAACGTATTCGATTCTGGCAAGACGCGGCACGAGAGGTTTTATATCAGAAAGATAAAGCCATTCTTTGTTGGTCAAAGGATTTACTACGAGGTAACCTTTACTCTTGCCAATGAGAAATCGAGCAAGTTCGATAGAATTATCGCCTTCACTGCTTTGGATATTTCCCAGTTCTATGCGGCGAGGTTATACACAGTTAGTGACCGCATAGAAATTCTCGGCAAAATTATGCCCATTCTCATCATCGTTAGATGGGAAACATCTATACGCCCTTGTGAGCTAAATAATTTTGCGAAGATTTTCGGTGTAGACCTGAAGATGACTAGCGCGAATCCGGAATACCGTGAGTTGATGGGCTTTTTGACGGGAACAGGGTTCAGTCTGGTCGAACTCATTGATTTCCCTGACGGTGATTATAGTGCTGTGCGGCAAAGAATAGCCAAGAAAACCGTTGCTTTGCCTTTCATCGATCTCCTGGATGAATGCCGTAAGATAACGCAAAGCTCTGGTGCCGGCGGTAATGTTATTCGTTATTTGCTCTATCATCTGAACAACAAAATCATAAAATCACAGTATGAAATAACGGGTGGCAACAGAAAGCTGTCTAACCTTTGTTTAAAGAATGGCTGCATCCCTTTTGATAAGATGCCATTCAATACATCATTGATTAATCATAATCCAAAACTCTCGGATTTGTTTGAGTGCACCGATTCAACCGCCAAGGAACACGAGTTATTTGCACGACGTATAAAGAACAGCGCTGAAATTCAGGGGCAACTCTATACCCCTGTTGAAGATGTTTCCAGCTTTAGTGACTCCAATGCGCTTATTCAAAAATATAATGATGCATTGTGGTGGGGGCATACAGATCGCCGCTTAGAAACTCAAAACGGACAAATTTACATCCGAGGGTACCAGGAGGACACGCTTTTTATCATCAAAAAGCTTAATGAACTGGTGCAAAAAGGTATCACAAACTACTCCAAGTCGGTCATTTCTTGGTTACAATCGACAGATCATAAAATCGACAGTGACGAAAAGAAAGCAGCTTTGACAGAGATGTTTGAGAAGTCTACTGTCGTGCTAATTTATGGCTCCGCTGGTACGGGCAAATCAACACTGATTAATCACATATCGCATTTGTTTTCCGGGAATAAAAAGTTGTATTTAGCGAATACAAATCCAGCGGTGGATAACCTGAAGCGTAGGGTAACTGCTTCAAATTGCACCTTCGAAACTATCGCAAAGTTTTTGAAGAGACAAGATACATCCACGGAATATGACTTACTGATAATTGACGAATGTAGCACTGTTAACAACAGAGATATGCGGAATGTTTTGGAGAAAGCAACATTCAAGCTCCTGGTTTTAGTCGGCGACATTTATCAGATAGAATCAATTCGTTTTGGCAACTGGTTTAGCACTGCTCGGAGTTTCATTCAGAAAAATTCCGTGTTTGAGTTGACCATGCCTTATAGAACTAAGAACACTGGTTTGCTTGAGTTGTGGAGAAGAGTGCGCCACATGGACGAGACTATTCTTGAACATATCGCTAAGAATGGTTATTCCGCCAGGCTTGATGCGTCAATTTTTGAACCTGCTGAAGCTGACGAAATAATTCTATGTCTGAACTATGACGGCCTTTACGGGATAAACAACATTAACCGTTTCTTGCAGGAATCGAACCTTAATCCCGCCATCCAGTGGGGTATTCAGTTCTATAAGGTCAATGATCCAATCTTGTTTAATGAGTCTGAACGATTTGCACCTTTGATATATAACAACACAAAAGGTCGAATTGCCGGGATTAAAGTTTTTGAAAATCAAATCCAGTTCGACATTGAGTTGGACAAGGTAATTAACGGGATGGATGCCGCCAGGTATGACTTCACCTTGCTAGAGGATTCTGCAACTGGACATTCAGTGATTAGTTTTTTTGTAAATAAATACAAAAGCACGGATGAAGATGACGATATATTATCTTCGGCGGTCGTCCCGTTTCAGGTGGCCTATGCGGTGTCGATTCATAAAGCACAGGGATTAGAATACAACTCGGTAAAGATCGTAATTACAGATGAGGTAGACGAGTTGATTTCTCATAATATTTTCTATACAGCTATCACCCGCGCGAGGAACAAGCTCAAGATTTATTGGACGCCTGAAGTTGAAAAGAAAGTGTTGAGCAGCATCAAACCGAAGAGCAACAACAAAGACGTGGCGCTATTGAGGAGCATCAATAATTTGTAGGAGAAGATACAGCACGGTTCTTAATATATTGATAAGGTTGGGAGGAGACTGTGGAGAAAACTGTGGAGAAAATCCTAATTTTCATGTAGTAATCCCCTAAAATATAAGGGTTTGTATTCGACGGCTATTAGACCGGGCTGGCTTACCCAAGAAATTACCCAAGAAACTGCCCAAGAAAATGTTTTTCCCTTGATGTTGGGGGTCGTTTTTGAAAATCCGAAACGACGGTTTCTCGCCACTATTTAGGAAGTGCGAACGCTCACTTCTTTGGTGTCCATATAGGTGTCCATCGGGTGTCCAAAACGGTCATATCCCATCATACCCCAACAGGGTTTTCCATAGGGAACGCCGGATTTTCATTGGGGATTTGATGGTTTCGCAGGCTGGGACTCTACCCGTTGAGATATGGGCGCCTCTGTTGCCGGTAGCCAGGCTGTCTGATGGTCATAGCCCTTTATACGGCACGGCCATAGGCCAGTAATCGGTAACCGGTAACAAGCGGTAAGAAAGAGCGCCGCTTACCGCTGCTTTGTACATTTTATAATTATAACGGGCAGGATACAATGTATGTTTCGCGAATCAGGTTTTCGGAGGATGAAAACGCCGGTGTTCTATAAATTATGTTTTACCGGTTACTGATTACCGATTACTGGATACTCTTTACTCTTGCCGCTATATTCCCAGCAGCCTGCGCCACCAGATTTTTTCTTCTTTAACTTCCGTGAGCTGGTCCGGAACCTGGCGTTCGGACTGTCTTTTGTAAACGGGAAGGCCCACGCGGAAGGTGGAGCCTCTGCCCGGCTCGCTTTCAACCGTTATGCGGCCGCCCTGCATTACGGTCATAGCCTTTGTGATGGCAAGACCTAGTCCCGTGCCGCCCACTTTTTCCCCGGCGGCCACCTGCACGAATTTTTCAAAAATTTTGCCCTGGTCTTCTTTTTTTATGCCGCAACCGGTATCTTTCACGGAGAAGAAGATGAAGTTTGCCAGAGTTCCTTTGCCTGTATCGGCGCTTACCTCTATTTTGCCTCCGGACGGAGTGAACTTGATAGAGTTAGATATCAGGTTTATCAGTATCTGCACGGTGCGGCGTTTATCCGCGTAAATGTGGCCAAGACCCGGTTCGGGAAATGTAGAGAGCATTACGCCTTTTGAGGCGGTCCAGGCCTTCATTGATTCAGTCGCCTCTTTTATTATTTCCTCCGCGGAGACGCTCTCTTGGTGTAAAACCAGCTTGCCTGACTGTAATTTAGAGAAGTCAAGTATATCAGTGATGATGGAATTGAGGCGTTCCGAGTTGCGTATGGCGGTATTGAGCATGTTTTTGGTGCCGTCTCCAATTCCGCTTTCCCTGGAAAGCAGGTCAAGCGCCATGTGTATGGAGGTAAGAGGCGAACGTAACTCGTGGGTCATGTTGGCTATAAAATCCCGCTGGAGTTGTTCCACCTGTTTCAGCTTTGTTGAGTCGGTAGGAACTGAGACCGATCCCACCACCTTGCCGTCCTCGTTTTGTATTATGGCGGTGGATTTTTTTATGGCCTCACTGAGATCCTTTCCGCCTTTTTGTTCCACATCCTTTGAAATTTCGCGCTGGTTCACGCTTCCTATTTCTTTTGCGAGCGACACTACCTGGTTTTCAAGCTGGTTGATGTCAAAAATTTTCTTGCCGGAGAGTTCGCTGAGCGCCTTGCCGGAAATAGTCTCCGCCTGCGGGTTCATCATTAAAATCTTGCCGTCCTTGTCCACTACCACCACGCCTTCGGCTATATTTGAAATAACGGACTCAGTGCGGGCTATGTCGTTTTCTATTTTCTTTTTCTCACGCCTTATCCCTTCAACGGCTTTAGAAATATTGGCTTCCATCTCATTTTTTATTTTTTTGATCAGAAGCTCAGTCACGGCGCGCTGTTCACCGGTATCAGGCGTCGCTTTGGCCGCCAATGTGGACAGAGCGTCGTTAAGGGTAAGGTCGGAGAGCGCTTTATCCAGCGGTTCAGCCTGTCCCCGCTCCTCCGCGCCCGGGAGGGACGGGTTTACCACGGCTTCCGTTGTTTGCGCCTGTGCTTTGTCAACCTTCGCGTAAATTGCCAGACTGACAGAAATTTTTTCTATCCCGTGTTCTTTAAGATAGGCGGCGGCGTCAACTTTGAAGGCCTGCATCTGGCAGAGAGCGAGCAGATCATCTTTGGAGACTCCGTTCAGGAAAGAGAGCGTCTGGATGTGGAATCTGGAAAAAAGATTCTTCAGGGAGTTGGGCAGTTTATCGGCTGTCAGAAGAGGGGAGCCGTTGACTATAAGTTTATTGTTGTCAAGCGTCAGGGATAACTCCCCGCCGGGTGAGGCGGTTGTGATTTTTTCAAGTAAAGACTGGCCTTCATCCAGGGCCATGCGCACCTGCGGGTGATCCGGCTTGTAGAGGTTTATCTGAACTAAAGCCCTTGTGAAAGCCTTAAGGAACCCGAGCCAAAGCAGGCGTTCATCTTTTTCTTCCGTTTCTTCTGTCATAGACGGTAAAGATTCCCTGCTTTAAGCCCCTTGGAGGCGTTTCTGGTATCAAAAACAAGCTTTGAATTCTTTATCAGTTTGGCGTAATCAATGGCTGAATGGGGGGTTATTATCAGCACGCAGTCGTAGGCGCCTATCATTTTTGCGGTGAGAGGTTTTGAACGGTAAATTCCGTTTTCTATCTTTATCTCTGGAACAAAGGGGTCGTGATAATCGGTTCTTGCGCCGGTTTTTCCGAGCAGCGTAAATACATCTTTGGCGGGGGATTCGCGCGGGTCGGAAATATCCGGCTTATAGGCCATGCCTATCATGAGTATTTTTGAAGTTTTAAGCGCCTTGCCTTTTAAATTAAGAAGCTCGCCCAGGCGCGCCACCACATGCTCCGGCATGGAAGAATTTATAACGCCCGCAAGGTCTATGAAACGCGGCTCAAAATTAAGGGTTTTCATTTTCCAGCCCAGATAATGCGGGTCTAGCGGGATGCAGTGCCCGCCGATGCCGGGGCCCGGATAAAAAGGCATGAATCCGAAAGGTTTTGAGGACGCGGCTTTTATCACTTCCCAAACGTCAAGGCCCAGCTTGTGGCACATAAGCGCCATTTCGTTCATCATGGCGATGTTTACCGCGCGGAAGGTGTTTTCAAGGAGCTTTACCAGTTCAGCCGCTTCGGCGCTTGAAACTTCATGCACCGTGTCTATTACCTGGCCGTAAAGCAGGCCGGCCAGTCGCGTGCAGGTTTTGGTAAGCCCGCCCACTACTTTCGGGGTATTTTTGATGCCGTATTTCGGGTTGCCGGGGTCAACGCGCTCGGGTGAGAAGGCCAGATAAAAATCCCTGCCGGCTTTAAGGCCGGTTTCTTCAAGGATAGGCTTTACCAGGTCCCGGGTAGTGCCGGGGTAGGTGGTGCTTTCAAGGATGATAACCTGTTTTCTGCGCAGATATTTTTTTATCTGCAGGGCGGATGACACGATGTAGGAAACATCCGGGTCTTTGCTCTTCCTTAAAGGGGTGGGAACGCAGACTATTACCGCGTCCATTTTTTTAAGCCCCGAAAAATCCAGGCTGGCTTTAAGCTTTCCCGCTTTTGAAAGGGCGGACACTTCGCCGGAGGTTATGTCGCCTATGTAGGAAACGCCTTTAGCTATGGCTTTTACTTTTTTTGAGTCCACTTCAAAACCGGTGGTGATAAATCCGCCCTTGGCGAATTCCACCGCCAGCGGCAGACCGACATAGCCCAGGCCTATCACGCCCACTTTAAAGCGCCTGGTCTTTATGGCATTTTCCAGTTCTTTCATTCTTAAAAATTATACTAAAAAAGTCCGCTTGTCATTTTCTCACCTCCGTGCCAAGTCATCTTAAACATGTTACTGAAAGAAGAATGCCGTCATCAGTCGTTTCTTTTGGCAAGTCCATAATTAATCTTCACCAAAGACGATTAATTAATAATTCCAATCTAAAGTTCTGGAATATCTTAAATGACTTAACCGGGGAATTTCACAAAACGTTATAACTTTTTGTATTATAACGGTAGAGATCGGTTTTTTGCGATCTTTCGGCGAGCGACAAAGCTTCAGATGCGGTGGAGCCCATAACGGTTTTTACGTCCCCTACGGAGGGCCCGACAACTTTGTTGAAAAATAATTAACCGGGTACAACCCCGTGATTGCGCCATGGTTGATATTGGGGCGCCCTCGCCAAAAAGTAAGAAAGTAGGAAGCATCCTCTGTTCCTTTCCCAATGTTAAAGAAAATACTGCTGGTAGATGACGATAAACTTGTGCTCAACACCACCCGGAGGTATTTACAGGGCCATGGGTTTGACGTGGTCTGCGCGGAGAACGGCACTGAGGCGGTAGTCCTTGCCGGCGATTTGCACCCCGCCCTTGTTATAACGGATGTGGAAATGACAGGTTTGGACGGTTTCGCGCTGTGCAAGATCATAAAGGGAACCGATGGCTTCTCGAAAGTGCCGGTAATAATAATTTCCGGCAACAAAATAAGCGATGAAAATATACTGGCTGGTTATAACAGGGGAGCGGATGACTACATCTTAAAGCCGGTTTCCTTGCCCGTTCTATTGGCCAAGATCAATGCTGTGATGAAGCGTTACGAAGCATTCCTGGGAAAGAATGAAAGGATTTTAAAATTGGGGATGGTGATAGATCCTTCCGACAGGACGGTCGTTATGGGGGGGCGGACTATAAACCTTACGCGCAAGGAGTTTGATTTGCTGACGGCGCTTATAACGGGGGAGAACCGCCTTCTAAGCATAACGTATTTGCTCGACACAGTGTGGGGCTATGATCCGGCCAGCTATAACGACCCGCATACCGTAAGGGTCCACGTCTCTTCCCTGCGAAAAAAACTGGGGCCTGAAATAGGCAGCCACATAATAAGCGTCCTCGGCCACGGGTATAAATTTAAATAGGTTTGCCGCCCCTCTCGTCTCTACTTTTAACGTCCGTGTTCGCTCTGTGCCCGGGTGGCCCGCAGACCCATGCCGCTGAAGATGTCCATGTAAAGACGGAGAGTGATGCGGTCTTTATCTGTTATTCTTCTTTTAACATCTTTTCCATTATGTCCCGTATCTCGTTTATGCCGAACGGTTTTATCAGGAAACCGTAAACTTCCACTCCCGGCACTATGGGGTTGGCGAGTTTTGAGAAAGAACCGGTTACAACTATGATCTTAACGGCGGGGCGGCGGGCTTTTATCTTTTTTATGACTTCTTCGCCGCGCATATCCGGCATTTTAAGGTCGCAGATCACCGCGGTGAAATCTTCTTTTTCAATAAGGGCCAGGGCGGATGTCCCGTCGGCCGCCTCGGAAACGGCCCATCCACGGCTTGAAAGCGCGCGTCGCGCGTAATTCCTTACGATATCTTCGTCGTCAACAATAAGGATCTTCTTGTGCATATTATGTGGGAATGATTAATGTGAAAGCAGAACCTTTTCCAGGTTCGCTTTGCGCGGTTATTGTGCCGGAGTGCTTGTTGATTATGCCGAGGCAGACCGAGAGGCCAAGTCCCGTGCCTCTTCCCACGGGTTTGGTGGTGAAAAAAGGGTCAAAGACCCTGGTCAACATATTCGTGGGTATCCCGACACCAGTGTCGGCAATGGTTATTTCCACGCCCTCTTTGTCGCCGACCTGCGCGGGGCGCGTGGAGATGGTTATCGTTCCCCCGTCCGGCATGGCGTCACGGGCGTTTGTAAGCAGGTTGAGGAACACCTGCATAAGCTGCTGGAAGTCGGCGTTGATCATAGGAAGACCTTCCGCTGACTTCCTGACGATCGTTATGCGTTGAAGTTCCATCTGGTGAGCGCAGAGTGTCAGTGTTTCCTCAAGGGGTTCGTTCACGTTTATCGGTGACATGAGGGATTCATCCTGCCTGGCGAAAGACAGGAGCGAGGTGATTATTTTCTTACAGCGGAACACGGCTTTTTCAATATCCTTGAGGTCCTTATAGCTCTGGGTAGATCGCTCTTCCTTTTCAAGCAGCAGCTGCGTTAGGCCGAGTATGCCGGAAATCGGGTTGTTGATTTCATGCGCCAGTCCTCCGGACATCTGTCCCAGTACGGACATTTTTTCAGCCTGTATCAGCTGGGACTGTGTTTCCTGCAGTTGGCGGTAGAGGTTGGCGTTCCGGAGGGCCAGATTTACAAGCGAACCGAAGACTTTTGCCCGCTGTGTGTCGTTCTCGGTAAAATATGCGTTAGGCCGTTTGCGGTTTATGTTTATAAGTCCGGTAAGCCTGTTCCCTTCCATTAATGGCAGTATCATCGCAAATTTTATTTCCCCTATCAGGGCGATGTCCGTGAATTTGGCGTCATTGAACGGCTCATCAACCAGTGTAATTGCGTTAATGTCATCTACCGGCAGCCGGTGTAGTATGCGTGTGCATACTTCAAGCCTTGATTTTTCCCGGGCTTGTCCATCCAGCCCGTAGGAGACGGCGATATAAGGTTTTCCGGTTTTGTTTATCAGCACCAGTAGCGATTCGTCGGCTTTGAGTATCCGCGTAACCGAATCGATGATTATACTGAGCAGTTCCTCGGATCGGATAGTGGAAAAGATGGCTTTTGTTATGTCGTTGAATTTTTTCTTTTCTAGCGCCCGCTCTACCACAGTGCGCAGTTCGGCTATATTGAAGGGCTTGTGCAGGTAATCAAAGGCGCCCTTGCGCATGCTCTGGATGGCCGTACTCATGCTCCCATAGGCGGTGATTATTATAGCTTCGGTTTCCGGATCTATTTTCTTTATCTCGCCGAGGGCGCTTATGCCGTCCATGCCGGGCATCTGTATGTCCATTATTACAAGATCGAATTTTTCCTTGCGTACGGCGTTTACACCCTGTTCTCCGCTAAAAGCCCTGGACAGGACGTATCCGTCGGACGAAAGCGCGGCGCAGATAATTTCAGATATCTGTTCTTCGTCGTCCACCACAAGTATTCTGGCTTTTTTCGTCATGAAAACGATCCATGCAAGTTCAATAAACCCATTGTACAAAATAAACTTCCGCATTAACCCGTTGCCCGGCACTGACGGGCTTTGCATCGGAAGCAGGGCGGTAAAGCCGGTAAAGCCGAAGGAAAACGTGCGGGAAAGTCCCCGTCCATTCCAGGCCGAAGTCTGCAAAAAGAGGACTTGAAACAACGAAAATCCCAAACCAGGGGCCTGGTTATTTGGGGACGGTAGCGCCGGACATGAGTAAACCGCAAGTCCGGTCTTGTGGAGGGGTGAACAACGGCGCAATGGGATGGTTATTGTGAGGCAATGTCAACCAAAAGGGATGGCGGCAGGTCGCCTGCCGTTGCGCTTGCATGTACATTCGCTTTCGCCGCCGGGTTTTCCGCCACCGGTTCCGCGGGAACAGCGGTTGCGATAGCCGATAGTCCTGAAAGGGACGGAGGGGAACTGCCGCCTGCTTGATTAAATGCCTGCCACTCTACTATTGTCCACGGGCCTCCGCCGATATCAGCAACTATATTGCGCCAGGCAGTTTCTGGCTCGTATTGCTTCCTGTTTATTTCGTCTATAAATCCCTTTTTCCCTTTATGGTTGGTATAAAGTGTGACAGCGTGAAGGTTTCCGGCGTCATTTTTAAGCGTAACGACCCGGGCTTCTACCCCCGCGCACGAATTAAGCGTTTCCTCTGCCACTACGGCCATGCACTTGCAGTCCCCAACGCCGCGGGTCATGCATGTTTCTGCTGACTCCCATTTGTCAGTCCGTTCGTAGATAATACGTTGTCCTATCCAATGGCTTATGCGGTCTGGTTGGCATTTGGTGTATAAAGCCAAATCCGTAGGCGTTGTCATCGGCATCGTCCCGGTAAGTCCTAAAAAAAACATGGCGATTGAGCGGAGCATGTCAATATCCTTGTCAATAATAGTGTAGGCAAAGCACTAAAAATTGGGCGCAAATCCTTGTCAAATTCGGGTCAAATATTTACTGCGGGTATAAAGGGTGGCGCGGTCAACTGGGGGCAAATAAGAATTTTTCACATTCGCACTTTATTGGAAGAACCCGTTCATTTCCCTGGAACTGTTCCGGATAGCCAGGTATGAGGGGGAAAGGGCCTTATCACCCTTTCACGGAACTATATGAAACTCAGGAGTTCTAATCCTGGCGTTTCAGTGGTCGACAGGATTCAAAATTTATGTGCCGCCCACGCTGCTCTTTATTTAGAGGGGCATATAATAATATAATTATGGCAATGGAATGGATTTTACAGGCTCCGGTGCTTTTCTTCTCCGTGATCGTGCATGAATTCGCCCATGGCTTTATCGCTTACGAGAAAGGGGACGATACCGCGTATTTATCCGGCAGGCTGACCTTAAACCCCCTGCCGCACATTGACTTTATGGGCACTGTGGTGATGCCGGTTATTTGCGCTGTGTCGGGTTTTCCCATTATAGGCTGGGCAAAGCCGGTGCCGGTAAATCCTTACCGGATGGCAAATCCCAGGCGCGACATGGCGCTGGTGGCCTTAAGCGGCCCGGTTTCCAACCTGCTGCTTGCAATGCTTTCTTTTGCGCTCTGGAAAATATTCGCTTTGAATTTTTTGGGCGCGGATCTGACTTTGACACTTTTGAAGGCCTTGCAGTTTGGGGTGATCATAAATCTTGCGCTTGCTTTTTTTAATCTTATTCCGGTATCCCCGCTGGACGGCAGCAATATATTGCTCGGTTGGCTTTCAGGGCGCTGGCTTGAAAATTATGAAAAACACATCCCTTACGGGATGTATATTATACTCGCCCTTGTGCTTACCGGGCTGGTAAAATATCTGATATTGCCGCCCCTTTTGCTTGCTATTGCGTTTCTGGGAGGGCTTGGTTTTGTTCCTATGTCATTTTAATTTATGGAAAATGGGAAAAAGAAAATTGTGGTTTCCGGTATGCGTCCTACGGGGAGGCTGCATCTAGGCAATTACTGGGGGGCCTTGAAAAACTGGGTGGACCTTCAGGAAAAATACGATTGTTTTTTCTTTGTGGCAGACTGGCATGTTCTTACCACGGAAACAGGGAAAACTGAAACCATAAGGGAAAACGCCCGTCTTATGGTAATTGACTGGCTGGCGGCCGGCCTTGACCCCCAAAAGTGCGTGTTTTTCAGGCAGTCTGAAATAAAAGAGCACGCCGAACTTTATCTGCTGCTTTCCATGGTAACCCCGGTCAGCTGGCTTTTGCGCAACCCAACCTTCAAAGAACAGCTGCTTGAACTGCACAGGCAAAAATACAAGGGTCAGGAAGATAAAGCGAAAGGCGCCGAGGGCGCGGCAAAAAAACTGCTGGAAGCCCACTCCGGAGGCGAGGAAGATCTGGCCGTCTCCTCCGAGCTGTCAACCTACGGGTTTCTGGGCTATCCTGTTTTGCAGGCGGCTGATATTGTTATGTACGGGGCCGATTTTGTGCCGGTAGGCAGGGACCAGCTTCCGCACCTTGAGCTTACCAGGGAAATAGCCCGTAAGTTTAACCGCGTTTTCGGCGCGGGTCTGTTGAAAGAGCCGGACGCGCTTTTGACCCCGTCGCCCATGGTGCCGGGCCTTGACGGCCGTAAAATGTCAAAGTCCTTCAATAATTCCATAGAACTTGGCGAAGCGCCTAAATCAGTTGAGGCCAAAATAAAGCGGATGTTTACCGATCCGCTTAAGCTGAAAGTTGACGATAAAGGGCACCCGGAGGGCTGCGTGGTATTCGCTTTCCATAAAATTTATAATACGGCCTGGGCCGCGCGCGAAAAAGAATGCCGGGGCGGCGCTATAGGCTGCGGCGCCTGCAAGAAGCATCTTTTTGAGCTTATGGCTCCAGGCCTTGAGGCTTTTGCCGCGCGCCGCGCGGCTTACGAGGGAAACCCCGACAAAGTGGACGCGCTGCTCGCAGCCGGTTCAGCCAGGACCCGGGTTGCAGCCGCCTCCGCGCTGTCAAAAATAAATAGTGTAATTAAGTTATGATAAATCTTCGGGGAGTCAGTAGTCAGAATTCAGAAGTCAGAATGTTGAAGCGGTCAACAAGTTGTTGGATGTCTGTTTGTAGACCATTCTGGATTCTGACTTCTGAATTCTGTCTTCTTAATGATGTGGCAACAAATTATGAACGATCTAGATATTCACATTGATATTTTTGAAGGCCCGCTAGACCTTCTGATGCACCTTATCCGCAAGAACAATCTTGATATTTACGATATACCCATTTCCCAGATAACAAAAGAATACCTGTCTTACCTTGAAGTGATGAAGAATTTAAATCTGGAAGTGGCGGGTGAATTTCTGGTAATGGCCACAACCCTTATGCAGATAAAGGCCAAAATGCTTTTACCCGCCCGTGAAATGCCGGGTGAAGAAGGCGCGGGCCCAGACCCGCGGGGCGCCCTGGTGTCAATGCTTGAAGAATACCAGCGTTACAAAGAAGCCTCAAAGGACATCTCCCGGCGTTTTGCGAGTTATAAAGATGTTTTTTACAGGGGTTCCCCCGTGTTTACAAGTGAGGAAAAATTTTTGGAACTGGATTTTTATTCGCTCGTTGACGCCGTAAAGCGCGCCTTTGACCGGGTGGAAAGCTCAAAAGAAGTTGAGGCGGACCGCTTTCCCATAGAATCGCGCGTGGAGAAAGTGCTTAATATGTTAAGCGGCCGCGAGTGGCTGCTGCTGGATGATATTTTCGCCGGAGAAACGCATAAGCTGGGCGTCATTACCTGTTTTATGGCCATGCTTGAGCTTATAAAACTGCGTAAAATAGTTGTTTCCCAGGACGATGTCTGCGGCGAGGTGCGTGTTTATCCGGCACCGGAACCGGTGGTTAAATAAGTGGTGAGTGGCTAGTGGCGAGTGCGAAGCAAATAAAATAGGCGGGAGGTGTTACTGTTACTTACCCGCTGTTCACTCGCCACTAGCCACTGTCCACTAGTCACTTTCTGCGAGGTACATATGGAAGACACTGAACTTAAAAAAGCGCTTGAAACTTTACTTTTTATAGCGGACCATCCTTTACCCGTTGAGGGCCTGGCGCAGCTCTGCGAGGTGAAAAACCAGGAGCGCGTAAAGTCGCTTTTGGATGAATTAAAGGCGGTCTATGACGGTGAGGAAAGGGCTTTGCAAATTATGCAGGTGGCCGGCGGCTGGCAGATGTCCACCAGGCCCGCTTACAGCCTGTGGGTAAGAAAGCTTTATCACAATAAAATGACCGTGCGCCTTACACAGGCGGCGTTGGAAACGCTTTGCATTGTCGCTTACAAACAACCGCTCACCCGCGCGGAAATAGAGGCCATAAGGGGTGTTGAAGTAATAGGTCCGCTTGACACTCTTACCGAGCGCAGGCTGATTACCGTGGTAGGCAGGCGTGAGACCACGGGCCGCCCGATACTTTACGGCACTACAACCGAATTCCTGCGCCAGTTCGGGCTTAACACTCTTTCGGATCTGCCGAAGCTTGAAAGCTTTGTTATTGAGAATCCGGCGGCCTCGGCCCAGGCCACGGCGCTGGAACTGGTGGAAGAGGAATCCGAAGCGGCCCGTGAAGAAGCCCGCTTGGCCGGAGAAACGGAGGACAATCCGAACGCCGAGGAACACCAGCCGGCTTCACCGGAAGCCGTTGCCTCTCCGTCACCTGTTGAAACGGGACAGAACCCCGAATCCGTAGATGAAGAAGGGAAGTAACCAGTAACCAGTAACCAGTAACCGGTTGCCGAGTTGTTACCGCCATTTGCGCTTGTCACCTGTTCCCCGCAGCCGCATACTTGTGACTTGCAACTTGTGACCTGTGACTAAAAATTTTTGCAGCAAAAAATTTTACTATGCCTGAGATAAGAAAAGACCCGGTTTTCGGACGTTGGGTTATCGTCGCCTCCGAGCGCGGACTGCGGCCTAATGAGTTTAAAACCGCTTCCGACGACTGCAATGGCGTTTATAAATGCCCATTCTGCCACGGTAATGAGCATCTTACTCCTCCAGCGGTCTATTCGCTTCCTGTCGCAGGCGGCAAGAGTTGGCGGCTGAGGGTGGTGCGCAATAAATATCCGGCGCTGGTTCCCGGAGGCAACGGCTGCGGACAGTCCGACGGTATTTATAACCGCATGGATGGCATAGGTTGTCACGAGGTGCTGATAGAAAACTCGCGCCACGGCCTTCGGCTTGAGGAAATGGACATTGAGGCTATAGCCGATGTTGTGCGTACCTTCAGCCTTAGAACGCGTGAGATAAAAAAGGACCCCGGCGTAAAGTATGTGATGATCTTTAAAAATCATGGCATGAACGCCGGCGCCAGTCTCGCGCACCCGCATTCGCAGATAATAGCCCTGCCCATGGTTCCTATAATGGTGGAGGAGGAAATAACCGGAGCCGGACATTACTTTAAGGAAAAAGGCGCCTGCGTGTTCTGCGATATTTTAAAAGAAGAAACAGGCTTTAAGAAGAGGGTGGTGGCGGAAAACGGGAATTTTATGGCCATTGAGCCGTATGCCAGCCGGTTCTCTTTTGAAACCTGGCTGCTGCCGAAAAAACATCTCAGCCATTTTGAGGATATGCCGGAGTCGCAGGTTTCGGATCTGTCTTCTATTTTAAAAAATACTCTGTGCAAGCTTCACGCAACGCTTCCAGACCTTTCCTATAACCTGATAGTTCATACCATGCCTGTCCAGGCCCCGGAAGCGGCTCATTACCACTGGCACATTGAAATAATGCCTAAGTTAAGTCATGTGGCGGGTTTTGAATGGGGTACCGGTTTCTACATCAATACGGTTCCGCCCGAAGACGCGGCTGCGATGCTCAACGATGGGAAGAAGTATAAACTTTAGGGTAGTCTGAGAGTCGAAGAGTCTGAGTGTCAAGAGTCAAAGAGTCAAAAAATTAAGATTCAAGATCAGAAAATACCTAGACTCCCAGACTCTAAGACTCTACGACTCTTGACTGCACAACCGGAGACATCATGAAAATTCTTATTGCCGCGAGCGAGGCTTTCCCTTTCGCTAAAACAGGCGGGCTTGCCGATGTGGTGGGCGCTCTCTCCCAGGTGTTTTCCCGCGCTGAGGGCGTGGAAGTGGCGCTTTTCCTTCCCAAATACCGAAATATCGGCGGGGGGGCGTTCTCGCTTAAGGCCGTAGGCGGCAATTTCCTGATCCCCATGTCCGGCCGCGTTGAAACGGCTACCATGTCCCAGGTGCAGTGGGGCCGTGTGTCGGTTTATTTTATTGAAAACCGCAAGTATTTTGACAGGCCAGGTATGTACCGGGCTAATTTCGGCGACTATGAAGACAATGACGAAAGGTTTATTTTCTTTTCCCGCGCCGTGCTTGAAGGCGCTAAGTTTATAGGTTTCAAACCTGATGTCATTCACTGCCACGACTGGCAGACCGGGCTTGTAAGCGCCTATCTTAAAACCATTTACCGCATAGATTCCTTTTTCTCCAAAACCGCCACCGTGTTTACCATAAACAACATCGCCTACCAGGGGATGTTTCCCAAAGAAACCCTTTTAAAAGCCGGGTTCCCGTGGGCGGACTTTACGCCCGATAAGCTTGAGTTTTACGGCGGGATGAACTTTATGAAAGCGGGGCTTGTGTTTTCGGATATTCTCACCACGGTCAGCCCAACTTACGCCGGCGAGATCCAGTTCAAGCCGGACTTCGGCAAGGGGCTTGAGGGGGTTTTGCGCTCGCGCAGCGTTGACCTCTTCGGAGTTTTAAACGGCATAGACGAGGAAATATGGGACCCCGCCACGGACGCCTTCCTGGAGCGCGGTTACGATATTAAAAGTTTCCAGCGCGGCAAGGCCGCGGCCAAAATAGCCCTTCAGCGGGAGTTGGGTTTTGATGAAAACAAAGATATGCTGCTTGCGGGCGTGGTGTCGCGCCTGGAACAGCAAAAGGGGCTTGATATTCTTTGTAAAGCGATGCCCGAATACCTTGGAAAAATACAGTTCGCGGTGCTTGGCGCGGGTGACCCCGGGCTTAGCGAGGCCTTCGCGAACCTGGCCAAGGCCGAGCCTAAGAAAATATTTTTTGAAACCGGTTTCCATGACAGCCTTGCGCACAGGATATACGCGGCTTCCGATATTTTTATTATGCCCTCGCGCTTTGAGCCCTGCGGCCTCTCGCAGATGATAGCCATGCGCTATGGGGCGCTTCCGGTGGTAACGCGCACCGGCGGACTTAAAGACACCGTGAACTACAACGGAGAGCCTAAAGACTCAAACGGTTTTGCCATTAACAACGCGGATGAGGGCGAGCTTAAATCCGTGCTGGGCCACATCATTTCGCTTTATGGCTGGCGTGAAAACTGGGACATTATGGTAAGGAACGCCATGAAAACCGATTTTTCCTGGACCAGGTCCGCGCAGGAATATTTAAAACTTTTTAACATCGCATATCAGAAGAAGCAGTTGTAAGGGTAAATTGGCTAGGTAACAGGTGGCAGGTTGCAGGCAGAGGGCAGGGGTCAAAATTCAGATTCAACGACTCTAAGACTCTTAGACCCTTCGACTCTCAGACTGGTTGCCTGCCACCTGACACCTGCAACCTCACATCCAATAAAACAAGGGGGGATTATGGGTATTTTGACAAAGGTTTTCGGCGGAACAAAAAAACAGGATGGATCAGGCGCAGTCGCGCTGCTTGAGGCGTTTGTTATGAAAGTGAACAAGGATGTATTCCCGGTAATGGGGCTGGGAGTGGTGGTGACGGGCGTAGTTGAAAACGGAACTATTTCTTCCGGAGATAAGGTCTGCTTTACGACTAAAACCGGCAATAAGATAGTCTGTGACGCGGATGTCCAGGCCGGAGGCGAAGGGGACGGGGACCGTCAGACGGCTTCGGCGGGTATGGTAATAGCGCTGCTGCTTAAAGGCGCGGATTACCGCGATGTTGAAAAGGGCATGGTGATATCGGGAAGGCAGCCATAGGCTAGTAGGCTGGTAAGCTGGTAGGCTTTCTGTGGAGTTCCTAAATCAAGACACAAGCGTACATTCCTACTGGCATACTAGCTGGCAATCTTACCCGGCTACCAGCGAGTAATCTTGTGGGCTCTGAAAAGCATACCAGCATACCCGCCTACCAGCGCAAATAGCCGGTGGCGATTTGCAGGAGGTTTGCCATGAAAGTGGTTTTTTACACTAACGAATATCCTCCCTATACCTACGGCGGAGCGGGAGTAGCGGTTGAGTACCTTACGCGCGAACTTGCGAAGCTCATGGAAGTGGAAGTACGCTGTTTCGGCGACCAGCGCGTGAAGCGGCCGCGTCTTTCGGTCGCCGGCTATCAGCCTTGGGCCGAACTCGCGCGGGGCGCGCATAAAGGTTTTGATAAGGCGCTTGAGGCTTTAAGCGTCAACCTTCAGTTCTGTAAGAACAATACGGCCGACATTGTCCACTGCCACACCTGGTATACTAATCTGGGCGGGTTCTTCGCGAAGATCCTGCACAATATCCCTTTTGTAATGACAACCCACTCGCTTGAACCGCTGCGGCCCTGGAAACGCGAGCAGTTGGGCCGCGCCTACGACCTCAGCAGCTGGATAGAGGAGAACGCGGCGCGTTCAGCCGACGCCGTCATCGCGGTTTCCCAGGGCATGAAGGATGATATTCTTTCCTGCTACGATATTCCCGCCTCTAAGATACACGTAATTCACAACGGCATAGACCTTGCCGAGTATCGCCAAAGCGGCAGCGTTAAAGCGCTCCGCCGTTGGGGGGTGGACCCAAACAAACCCTATATTCTTTTCGTAGGACGCATAACAAGGCAGAAGGGTATTATCCACCTTGTTAATGCCATCGCCCACCTGGACCCCGAAGCGCAAGTTGTTCTTTGCGCTGGGGCGCCTGACACCAAAGAGATAGCGGCCGAGATGGAAGCCAGAGTCGCGAAAATACAGAGGACCCGAAAAAATGTAATCTGGATACGGAAGATGCTTCCCAAAAATGAAATAATAGAACTTTACAGCCATGCCGCTGTTTTCTGCTGTCCGTCTATTTACGAGCCTTTCGGCATAATCAACGTTGAGGCCATGGCGTGCGGCACGCCGGTAGTGGCCTCGGCCGTGGGCGGAATCAAGGAAGTAGTAGTGCCGGAACGGACCGGACTGCTGGTGCCTTTCGCGGCGCGTAGGGACGGATCTTACGAACCGCGTAATCCCGAAAAATTCTCTCGTGACCTGGCCCGCGCGCTGAACCGTGTTCTGCGCCAGCCGTCTCTGCGGAGCCGATTCTCAAGCCTTGGCCGCCGCCGTGCCGAGACGCACTTCAGCTGGGCCGGCGTCGCTAAAAAGACGCAGGCCCTATACCGCAGTCTGATCTGATTTGTTTTAGCCGCAATATGGAGGAGTTTTGAAAAGCCGGCATATTGAATCCTGCCGCCCGCGTCCGGAGTTGCCCAAAAAAAGGGAAATGCCGTCCAGCCTCGGAGCGCGCTACTTTGGGGCGGATCCCGCCTCCGCCTTAGGCGGATGCGGGGTAAACCGCTGCGAATTTCTGGTATGGGCTCCGCAGGCCAGGCGGGTACAATTGAGACTTCTCACTCCGCGCCGTAAACTGCTTCCTATGGTTACGGACGGTTCCGGTTATCACTGGACGGTCCTTTCGGATGTGGAGCCGGGAACGGAATATCTCTTCCGCCTGGGCGGCGGTCTGGAAAGGCCCGACCCTGCCTCCCATTGTCAGCCGCACGGCGTTCATGGTCCGTCGGAGGTAGTGGACCCGGCCTATAACTGGCATGACAAGGCCTGGAACGGTCTGCCCCTTGAACGTTTCGTCATTTATGAACTGCACACAGGAACCTTCTCGCCCGAGGGGACCTTTGCCGGAATTATCCCCAGGCTGGATACCCTCAAAGACCTTGGCGTGACCGTTCTGGGGATTATGCCAGTGGCGCAATTTCCAGGCGCGCGCAATTGGGGATATGATGGGGTATATCCATTTGCGGCGCAGCAATCCTACGGCGGCGCGCCGGAACTTAAGCGCCTGGTGGACGCCTGCCACAAGCGCGGGATAGCTGTAATGCTTGATGTCGTATACAATCACGTGGGGCCTGAGGGCAACTATCTGCGGGATTTCGGTCCTTATTTTACGCGCGATTACCGGACGCCGTGGGGAGAAGCGCTGAATTTTGAAGGTCCCGGTTCCGACGAAGTGCGCCGCTTTTTTATTGAAAGCGCCGTGCGCTGGCTGGATGAATTTCATATTGACGCTTTGCGCCTTGACTCCGTTCACGCCATACGTGATTTTTCCGCGCGGCACTTTGTGGAGGAACTGGCCGCGGCCGCATTACCTGTATCCCGCGCCCGGGGCCGCATGATACAGGTAATAGCGGAGAGCAGCCTTAACGACCCGCGCGTCATCCGGTCTCCCGCCGTTGGCGGCTGGGGCTGCGACGCGCAATACTGCAAGGATTTTCATCATTCCCTGCATGTAGCGCTGACAGGCGAACGTTCGGGACAATACCGGGATTTTGCGGGGCTACGTGACCTGGCCCGGTCATACCGCGACGCTTTCGTTTACACCGGTCAGTATTCGGCTTGTCGGCGCAGCAAACACGGCCGCAGCGCGGCCGGAAGGCCCGCCGCGCAGTTCCTGGTTTTCGCGCAGGACCACGACGAGGCGGGTAACAGACCGCATGGCGAGCGGCTGGCCGCTCTGGCGGATTTTGAGGCCCTTAAGCTTGCGGCCGGCGCGGTGGCCCTGTCGCCCTTCATTCCGTTCCTGTTCATGGGCGAGGAATATGGGGAAGAGTCGCCGTTCCTTTATTTCACCAGCCATTCAGATAAGCGGCTCGCCGAAGCCGTTCGTCTGGGGAGACGCAGGGAATTTAATTTGGCCGCGGGTAAAGTGAAAATTCCGGATCCTAATTCGGAGAGCGCCTTTCTTCGCTCCCGGCTTAATCATAGGCTTCGCCGTAAAGGAAGACATGCCGTTCTTGAGCGTTTCTACCGCCGCCTCTACGCTTTGCGCCGCGGCCATCCCGCGCTGGCAAAACCTGACCGGGAAAATATTGAAGTGGCGCTTTATGAAGAGGCCGGGATGCTTACGGTGCGGCGCCGTGCCGGCGGGGATGAAGCGTTCTTTATCCTGAATTTAGCGAAAAAACCCGGCCGTGTGAAACTGGAACTGCCCGGCGGGAAATGGACCAGGCTTCTGGATTCGGCGCAGCCGCAATGGGGCGGGCCTGGCAGCCCTGCCGCGGAGTGTCTCACCGGCGCTCAGGCGGAACTGTCTCTGGCGCCGCTTAGCGTAGTGCTTTACGGTAAAGAGATTAAAACGATGAAGGAGTGATTACAGTGATTAAAGAATGGATAACAGTGATAAAAGGGGAATTGCCAAAATCATTTGTTTATTATCACTACAATCTCTTAATGCTATCACTGTAATCTCTTTCAAGGAGGAATTATGCCAAAGAAACCCGGGAAAATTGTTAAGCGCGCGACGGTGTTAGAAAATATCTCTGTGGAAAGCCCCCGGCGCGTTGCTATTGAGAATGTACGCCCCCAAATAGACGGCGGGCTGTTTCCCATCAAGCGCGTTATTGGAGAACAGATCCGGGTTGAAGCGGATATTTTCGCGGACGGGCACGACGAGTTGGCGTGCTTCCTGCTTTACCGCAGGGAGCGCCCCGCCCTTTTGCCAACAGAGTTAAACAGCATCAGGCAAAAGGGCGGGGTATGGAAGCGGGTTCCGATGCGGCCTTTGGGCAATGACCGCTGGCGGGCTGAATTTAAAGTGACGCAGCTGGGTTCGTATCGCTACACTGTTGAGGTCTGCATTGATCACTTCGCGACATGGTTGAGGGATTTAAAGAAACGGCTGGATGCCGGTCAGGACGCGCGTTTGGAAATTCCGGCCGGCGCTGAACTTATTGCCGCGGCCGCGGCCAGGGCCATCTCCGGAAAAGCGGATTCCCGGCGGCTTAAAGAGCTGGCGCGTGACTTTGCGTCCGGCGGCGATCCGCGCGCTTTGGCGGAGCGTTTGTCGGACCCGGAACTGAGCGCACTGGTCTCCATCTGGGGCGACGACAAAGATTATGTCCGGTTCGCCCGCGAGCTTGAGGTGTGGGTGGAGCGTGTCAGGGCCCGTTTCAGCGCGTGGTATGAACTGTTTCCCCGTTCCTGCTCGTCCAAACCTGGCCGGCACGGGACGTTTAAGGATCTTTTAGCGCGTCTGCCGTATATAGCTGGAATGGGTTTTGACGTGTTTTACCTGCCGCCTATCCATCCTGTAGGCCGCACCCATCGCAAAGGCAGGAACAATTCCCTATCGGCCAGGCCGGGTGAGCCGGGCAGCCCCTGGGCCATCGGCGACAAGACCGGCGGTCATAAGGCCATACATACGGAGCTTGGAACTTTGCGTGATTTTCAGCTGCTGATCGCGGCGGCCAAAGAGAACGGCCTGGAACTGGCCTTGGACATCGCTTTGCAGTGCTCTCCCGACCATCCCTGGCTGCGAGAGCATCCGCAGTGGTTCCGGCGCAGGCCGGACGGAAGCCTGCGCCACGCAGAGAACCCGCCTAAAAAATACGAAGACATATATCCGCTGGATTTCGCCTGCCGGGATTGGCGGCCTTTGTGGGACGAGGTGAAAAGCGTATTTCAGTTCTGGATGGAGCAGGGAGTGCGGATCTTTCGCGTGGACAACCCGCATACCAAACCCTTCACTTTCTGGGACTGGCTCATCCGGGAACTCCGGCGTGGGAACCCCGACCTTATTTTCCTCGCCGAAGCTTTCACCCGGCCAAGGGTAATGTGCCGCCTGGCCAAGGCTGGTTTCAGCCAGTCCTATAACTACTTTCCCTGGCGCAATTCCAGGCGGGAACTTGAAAGCTATTTCACCGAGCTGACCCGCACCGAGGTGAGCGAGTACCTGCGGCCGAACCTGTGGCCCAATACTCCGGATATCCTTACGGAGTATCTGCAGTTCGGCGGGCGTCCTGCTTTCATGATCCGTCATGTTCTGGCGGCCACGTTGGGCGCCAGTTACGGGATATACGGTCCGGCGTTTGAACTGTGTGAACGCGCGCCCAGGGATCCGGGCCAGGAGGAGTACCTGAATTCTGAAAAGTACGAGATTAAGAGCTGGGATCTTAACCGGGCGGACAGCATCCGTGATTTTATCGCCCGCGTCAACCGCGTCCGCGGTGAAAATCTCCCGCTGCACAACGACGCGAGCCTGCGATTCTTCCATGTGGACAACGAGCAGCTCATCTGTTACGGTAAACAGGCCGCCGGAGATATTGTGATTATGGTGGTTAACCTGGACCCGAACTATAAACAATCCGGCTGGGTGGACCTTCCGCTTAGCGAGCTGGGGCTGACCGCCGACAAACTGTACCAGATGCACGATCTGCTGGATGATAAGCGTTATTTGTGGCGGGGTGCGCGTAATTATGTGGAGCTTGATCCGAAAGTGTGCCCGGCCCACATCTTCCGCCTGCGCCGTTACGTAAAGACCGAACAGGACTTTGATTATTTTCTGTAATTTTAAGTAACTGCTCAAGTAGACAGGATTCAGAAGTCAGAATTCAGAATGGCAGAATCTTTTTCGGCGCGGGCATTCTTATTGTGACTCCTGAATTCTGGTTTCTGACTACCGGAATAGTTACAATTTCAAAGGACAAGGAGGCCGTAATGGCTATATATTCCAGTGAGCAGCTTGAAAAATACGCGGATGCGCTTATATGGGGGCTTAAAACCGCGCGGACGGGGTTTAAAAAATACGACGCCATACTTATCCGCTGCGACCTTGAAGGCCGCGAGCTTGGAGAGGTGGTGCACCGCAAGCTTGTGCGGGCCGGGTACAACGTAACTTTCCGCTTTATAATGAATCCGCGGCTGGAACGGGACTTTTATGAATTTTCAGACGACAGACAGCGCGCTTTCGTGGCGGCCGGAGACAAGGAGTTTTACTCAGCCTTGAACGGCAATATTTACATTCACGCGCCCGCTTCGCTGACGCATCTTAAGGGAATAGACACAAAACGCCAGTCACAGGTGGCCATAGCCAGGAAGCCGTTCCGTGACCTGATGACCAGGAACGAGGATAAGGGGAAGTTCGGCTGGACGCTTTGCACTTATCCTACCGAAGAACTGGCCCGCCAGGCCAGGCTGCCGCTTAAGGAATATGCGGCCCAGATAGCCAGAGCCTGCTTCCTTGGCGAAAAGAATCCGGTCAAAAAATGGGCGGAGATTTACAAAAATTCCATGGCTATAAAGAAATGGCTTAAGGGGCTTAAGATAGATACTATCCGTACTGAGTCCAGATCCATGGACTTTGAAATAAAAGTGGGAGACATGCGGCGCTTCCTGGGTGTGAGCGGCCATAACATCCCCTCTTTTGAGATATTCACCTCGCCGGACTGGCGCGGCACTAAAGGCGTGTATTTCGCTAACCTTCCGGCATTCCGCGGCGGCAATTATGTTAAAGGCATCCGTTTAGAGTTCAAGTCCGGCAGCGCGGTAAAGATCTCTGCCAAAAAAGGCGAAGAGTACGTGAAGAAAATAATGGCCACCGATAAGGGCGCTTCCCGGATAGGGGAATATTCGCTTACGGACCGCCGCTTTTCCAGAATAGACAAGTTTATGGCCGATACCCTGTTTGATGAAAACTATGGCGGCAGGCACGGCAACTGCCATGTGGCCGTAGGCGACGCCTATTGCGACACCTATGCCGGAGACGTCTCAAAGCTCACTGAAAAGATAAAAGTAAAACTGGGCTATAACAACTCGGCCATACATTGGGATATGATTAACACTGAAGATAAAAAAGTGACCGCAACGCTTAAGAACGGCAAAAAGACCGTCATCTACGAAAAGGGACAGTTCAGGTACTAACGAAAGTGGCGAGTGGTTAGTGGGTAGTGGTTAGTAACGGAGTTAAGGAGAGATTCGTATCTTTTAAATTGCTAACCACTGACCACTGTTCACTGTCCACTTCCCCATATGGCAACACTTCTCGCGGCTTTGAGAACTGGAAGGGGGCGGCATGTGGCCGCTGCGGTGGGACTCGCCGGCCTTTCGGCGTCCTTCCTTTTCTGCGGCTACGAGTTCATACGCTCGCCCATAGAATCCATATTTATTGACAATTTCGGAGCGGCGGCAAAACCTTACGCCCTCAGCTGCGTGCCGGTGATGATGGGCCTGCTTATATACCTCTACGGCAGGTCTTTGTCCGCCTTCGGCGGCGCGCGGTCCATGGCGGGGTCCATGCTTTTGTCCAGCGCGGTGTTTGTCGCCGCATATTTTTCTTTGGACCGGCTTGGCGGGCCGATGGTGTTTTTTTTGTTTGTTTTCAAGGAATCTTATGTGGTGATAATTTCAGAGCAGTACTGGTCTTTTATAGACAGCGTAGTCAGGGACGAGGAAGGCAGGGTGTTTAACGGGCCGGTGGCCGGTTTTGGCGCTCTTGGTTCTTTAGTGGGCGGTTTCCTGCTTGGCCGTTACGCTGTGCGGCTGCACACTGAAACTTTCATACTGCTGTCAGCCCTGTGTTTTCTGCCGGCCATGGCGCTGATGTGGAAGGCTTACGGCCGTGCCGGGGAGCCTAAGCCGGCGGCTGATGAGGAAGGCGGTAAAAAGGGCCATATTCATCTGGGCATACTCAGGGAGAACCGCACCGTTCTCTTTATAGCTTTAACTATTTTTTCCGCGCAGGTTGTGGCCACCGCCCTAGACCTGCGGTTCTCGCTGCTTGTGCAGGACGCCCTGCCGGATAAGGATCTGCGTACTGCGTTCCTCGGCGGTTTTTGGATGAAAGTGAATATTTTTTCTTTTTCAATGCAGTTTTTGTTTACGCCGCTTTTGCTGCGTTACCTGTCGGCGCGCCGCATCCTGACCGCCATCCCGGTAGTTCATATAGCCACCTGCGCTATGCTGCTTGTCTATCCAAGTCTGGGGCTTGCTTCGGCGGCTTTTCTGTTGTTTAAGGGAATGGATTATTCCATTTTCAGGGCTTCAAAAGAAACTCTTTATATACCTTTCTCTTACGATACGCGTTACCGCGCCAAGCAGGTGGCTGACGCGTTTACTTACAGGTTTTCCAAGGGTTTTACTTCCATCGTACTTTCCATTGTTAAATCTTTCATCGCCATACCGGTTGCGGTCTACGCCGCCACGGGCCTGGCGTTTTCAACCGTCTGGTTTGGTTTCTCCTTTCCGCTGACAGCGAAAAGAGCACAAGAGCGCAAGAGCACAGGAACACAAGTAAGAGGCTGAGAAGAAAATATTGCGCAAATGAAAGAAAACAAATCTTGCTTGTGTGCTTGTGTTCCTGTGCCCTTGTGCTCCTGTTAAAAATTAATGCCGGCTGAAATCCTGTGCACTGAGCCCAGGTCCCCGAAAGGCGAGAAGGCGTAGTCTATGCAGTAGTCGCTGTATCGCAGCCCCGTGCCGAAGGTTATATTGCGGAGCCCTCCGATATCGCTGATGGCGCGGGTATTAAAGCCGGCGCGAAGGGCTGCGTCAATTTTTTCCGAAAACCCGATTTTGAGTTCACTACCCATCGCTAGGTAGGGTAAATTATCTTTTGGGGCCACCACATCGGCTGTTATTGTGAGGTACTTGTTAAGTTCCGTCATACTGCCAAGACGCAATATCAGGGGCAGGAGTGACTCTTCCTTGTCGTAGCGGAGCGCGCCCATTATGTTCTGGGCCGACATGGCCAGGCGGAAGCGGTTGTCAAAAAAATACGGAAACAACACGCCGATGTCGGCTGAAATAGTGTTGGCGGAGGATTCCAATTCTGAACGGATGAACTTGCCCGTAGCGCCCAGTATGAAGCGTTCTTCCGGATCTTTATTGTAGCCGGTGATATAGGTGGCAAAACCCACGGCGGCGGAAATATCGTAAGGAGTGAATCCGCCCAGATCAATGCCGCCGGAGTTTGTTTTGCGGATGGACCCGAAGTTCATATATTTTACCGCCACGCCCCAGGCCCCTACATCCCCCGCGTTTTCGGCGTAAGCGAAATAATCCACAAAAGTTTCCGCCAGATAGGGAGCGTGCATAAAGACCATGGAATTCTTTTTTACGTTTATAATGCCGGCAGGGTTCCAGTCAAGCGCGAAGGCGTCGTCGGCAAGGGCCGAGTAGGCCTCGCCAAGCGCCGCGCCGCGCGCCCCCGCGGTAACTTTTAAAAATTGCCCGCCGGAGGTGCCCGCGGATCCGCCGTCGAAACCTTCGGCATAGGAGGCAGTAGGCAGTAGGCAGTAGGTAATATATAGGAAAAGGCAGAAAGAAAGAGTCAAAGAGAAACAGACAGGAGAGGTTCCCGGTTTTATATTGCTTTTAAAACGTGTAAAGCCCATACGTTTTCCTCTGAAACCCTTTTCTTCCGCCCTGCCTGCTACCTGCCACATACCACCTACTACCTGCTACCCTATCCTGTCACCGTTCAATTACCACTTTAAAAAGCTTGTCCGTTTTCTTGTCCTGGGTTTGTATCAGCGCCAGATAAACGCCGCTGGCGGCTTTGCGCCCGGAGTCGTTCTCTCCCGCCCATAAGGCCATTCCGTTTATATCGGCTTTTATAACGCGTACCAGCTCGCCCAGGAAAGTGTAAACTTTTATTTTCGCGTAAGGGGGCATGTTAGTGAAATGCATTACATCCGAAACGCTGGACGGTTTGTAAGGATTCGGGTAAATTTTAACGTTGGCAAGGCCGGCGCTTGTAGCCGTCTCCATTATCTGAAAAGTTGAAAGGTGCCAGCTTTGGGCGGTAACGCGATTTCCTGCGGTATCGGAAACCGAGGGCAGCGGCGCCCAGGTCTGGCTGGTTTCATCGTAAAGCGCGATTATCAGCCTGCTGCGGTCCATGCCCGGCGGCAGGTCGGTTTCGCGGTAAGAGATGGTAATGGTAACCGGTTTGAAAAGCAGCGTCGGCGGGTCATAGGTAATTTCAACGCCTATATTGGTCGCTTTAAGCGCTGTTAGCGCTGAAACGGGAGGGGCGAAGCCGGAAGTTTTTACAGCCAGCGTCATCCGGGTGGAGCTGCCTATAGAACCGCTTGGCAAAAATATGGAGATGGGGCCGTATGAGGAGGCAAGTGTTATGGTGTTGTCCTGAAAGGCCACTGAATTTTTTACCTCTTCAAGCAAAGTGGCGGCCGAACCGGCGCTTACGAAATCCGAAACCAGCCCCGACTGCCCCACGGCCTGTATTTGTACCCAGTAGGTGGTGTTTATAAACAGGTTTGAGAAAACCGCGGTTTCTGCGTTTACTGAAACGGAGGCGTTAATGACTGAGAAATCAGGGGCTGTAGAAACCTGCACCCGGTAGAGCGTGCTGGAGGAATTGCCGTTATCTCCCCAATTGACTGAAAATCCGTCGATTAGAAAATCCGGAGCAGGAAAAGTTTGCGCGGGGGCCGGCACGTACGGAGTGGCGGGCAGTGTCAGCGCCGTTCCCAGCGGCAGGGGCGGAACTTTGGGCTCGTCCACCATGTTAAGGGCGGAAACCCGCAGGTAATATGAAGCGTTTGAAACCAGGCCTGTAAACGAAGCCGCCAGCGCCGTTGTAACGGAAGACAGCACCGTTCCGGAGAAAGCCGCTTCTGAAGAAATCTGCGCCCTGTATTTGGTGCCGCTCCCGTTTAATCCCTGCAGCCAGTTGATGGTAATGGAGGAAACGCCAATGTCCGAATAATTATCAAAAGCAGGATCAAAGGCGCTTGTGGCCGCGGTGGGAAATATCCCTCCGGGTGTGGCGCGGTTAAAGCGGTTCATGGCCGTTACGCGCGGATAATATGTCGTGTTAGGCAGCAAACCATCCGCGGTTAAAAATGTGGCGGAAGAACCAGTGGTTGAGGTGGAGACGGGGTTTGAAAAATCGGAATGTGAGGACAAATCCACTACGTAAACAGTGTCAGCCGGGTTTGAATGCGTCAGCCAGTTAACTGTAATGGCGTCGGTGGTAAAACTGAAAGGCGGCGCGGCCGGGGTAGGGGCGTCGGCTAAAGTTGAGGTGGCCGCAATATTTACATAATTAGCCGCGCCGTCCCAGTTAAGCGTGCCGGCCCGGAGATAGTAAGTTGTATTGGGATCCAGTCCCGTAAGCGACAACTGCGTTGCGGAGATGGTGTCCGTGTAGGAGGAAAAAAGCACGGGCTCAAATGCCGGGCTGGCGGAGGCTTCAAGCCGGTATCTTTCCGCCGTCGCGTTTGGAGGACTTGGGGCCAGCGGGATCCAGGGAACGGTAATGCTTGAAGAAAATACCCCGGTTATAGGTTGGACGTTTAGAGGCAGGGCTAATGTGGATTGCAGCCACGGCGTGGAGTTAGTGTAAAACGTGGTACCATTAAACAGGGCTCCGGCCCGGTAGTAGTATTTTGTGTTTTCGTTCAGGGTAACCGAGAGGCTTTCGGCGCCCGGGTCGGAGGTTGAAGAACTCAGGATCAGGTCCTGGAAGCGCCAATCGGGGTAGGCGGCGGCCTCAACAACGTAACCGTCCGCCAGGCTGGTAGTAAAATTCAAGGTCGCGCTGGACAGCCCTACATACGCCAGAATAACCACGGTAGGCGGACCGGGAGAGGCGGTTCTCAGGACGTCAAGGGCGGTATAATTGGGAGTAAATTCCCAATTAAGAGTGGCTAAGCGAAGATAATAACTTGTATACGACCCCAGGCTTGAAAGGGTAAGCTGGTTCAGCTGGTTCTGGTAGGTAACGGAAGATATTATCTCTCCGCCTTCGTCAAATGGAGCGGTGGAGCCTTCAAAGAGGTATCCCTCGCAGGAAGAACTTTGGGGCGAAGCGTCCAGGGGGTGAAAACTTACCGTGATCAAATTCATGCCGGAGATCGTTGTTACGGTGTTGGCGCTGAACTGCGAAGCGAGCGTTATGGCGGAAGTGTAAGGCTCCGCTGTGTAGTTAGGGTCGAAATTTTTGTTAAGCGAAGCCGCCCTGAAGTACCAGGTGGTGTTCATGGCAAGGCCGGAAACAGTGAGAGTTGAGAGTTGTGAGTTGAAAGTTGAGGAGGAAAAAATCGCGCCGGTGAAATTTGAAGCGGTGGAGGCCTCAAGGCGGTAGCCGAGCGCGGAGGCTGTTGAGGGGCCTGGCGGGAGCGCCGCCCAGCCGAGCGTCGCCGAGTCGGCGGCTACCCCTAGCAGCTGTAAATTCTGCGGCTTTGAAGACAGCGTGGTAAAGGAACGGCCGGAATCATTGGCGGCTCCGTTCCAGTTAAGCGCTCCCGCTTCATAATAGTACGTGGTGTTGCGCTCCAGGTCGGTCAGAGTAGCGCTTGAAGTGTCGTGGTCCGTACTGCTCCATACAACAATTACGCCCCTGTCATAAACGCTCACGGTTGAATATCTAAGCCGGTAGCCCTCCGAGTCCATTGCCTGCGCGGGGCCTGAAACAGCCGTCCAGGTAACCGTGGCGCTGGTTTCGCCAAAGGTTTCGCCAAGACCGTCAAGTTTAATGGCAAGAGTCGCCGTGGAAATGTCGGTGGTGGGGGCGGTTTGAGTTCCGGAGAGGTTTACCGCCGCCACATGTAAAAAATAAGTGGTGTTGGCGGCAAGTCCCGGCAAGGTAAGCGGGGGATAATAATCGGAGTAAAATTTTGAATCTGTGAAACCCGGATTGTCGGCGTATTCTATTTTATATTCGGTCCAATCGGGATTGCCGTTGCGGTTTACCTGAACGCTTATTTGAGCTGTATCTGAAGAATCTGAAGCAAAAAAATCATACACAAACTCCGGAAGAGTCGGCGCTGCGGCGTGAGTTACGGTTGAAATATAAAGCGGGTTATAGGAACCATCGCTTTGTTTTTTTACCCGGAAGTAATAAATGGTGTCAGGGTCCAGATTTATATAAGTTGTGGTGTTTGAGCCCGGCGCGCCGCCGGCTGTCAGGGCGGAGAAATCACTTACAGTTGAAAGCGCCGTTTCATAAGGCGCGTTTACGTCCCAGTTGAAAGAGAGGGTGTTAGAGGTGACTCCAATGTTGACCGGGTGTAAATCGGTTTGGGCTGACAGCCAGGCCTGGCAAATAAAAAACAACCCCGCCGCTAAAAAAGAGGCCCGAAATCCGCGCAAAGGCGAATGGTACGCATGCATACCGACATAGTCTAGCACAGGGCCATTAAAAATCAATAGACAATATGTTACGGGATGTCGCCGCCTTTTGAGTTCTATGCTTTTGTTGAAATGCCTGCGGTTTCTATTATATTATAGGGTCAGCGCCGCGCAGTGGAAATAAAAAACTGCATTTATGAAAGTAAAAAATATCCTTTTTTTCGCGTTAGCCGTTTGCTGCTGGTTTTCGGCGGGTCTGTCCGCTTCAGGCGGACGCCGTGAAACTACTATAGGTCCGTCGGCGGACCGCAAACCTTCCGCGCAGAAGCCAAAAAGCCTTAAATTTTCCGTAAAACAGATAGGCCCGATCCTTGAGGTAAAAGAGTCCTCCACCCAGGTAATAGGCCAGGGCGGAAATTACGCGGTTACGGACGGCCCCGGTAAAACGGTCTGGTTTTTAAACAATATCTGGACGGGAGAGGTTCCCTCGTCCGGTCAGCCGGCCCGTTGGGGCATAATTGAGGGCGGAGTGGCCCTGTCAGCTTCCAGTTCCCCCTATTCTTTGAAAGGCGCTTTGAATCATGTGCTGGATGAAAACCGCTGGCCGATACCGTTTCTTTCATCGGATTTCAGGGAATATATCCAGGTGCGTAAATTCTGGCCGCGCGCCGGCTTTAAAAATGAAAAAAAGTATTATGTGTTCTATTCAATCCTGAATAATTTCGGCAGCGGTCCTTACGATTATTTCCGCGTAGGCCAGGGGCTCGCTTTTTCCGATAATCCCTCCGGTTCATATAAAAAAGTGGAAGTCGGGGGGGGGTACGCCCTTTGGAGCGATGTGGAACCGGCTTTCGGCTCGGCTGTCCTCTCCGACAGCGACGGCTGGCTGTACATTTATGGCCGGGTAATGACCGAGCCGGGTAAGTATTCGGCGGCGCTTGCCCGTGTAAGGCCTGAAAATATGGAGAGCAGGGAAAAATACGACTATTACAGCCTGGATGTTTCAAGCGGCGTGTGGACTTCCGACCTGACGGAAACTACGCCGGTTATGGAAAACATGCCCGAAGAGTTTTCTGTTTCCTACAATGAATACCTGAAAAGTTACCTGGCGCTTTACCTGGACATTGAGGATACTGAAATTTTATTAATGAAAGCCGACTATCCCTGGGGGCCGTGGAAAGACCCTGTGAAAATAATGGCCTGCTCCAAAGAGGAATACTGTTCAGGCGCCAAGGAACAACCCCTGTTCTCCCTGGAGGACGGGAAAAAGATCTTTTTCACGCTTGAAAAAAAGAATATGCCGTATATCTACGAGCTCACATTCACAGTGAAGTAGATAGTAGGTAGTAGGCGGTATGTAGGGAATGGCAGACAGTATATTACCTACCCTGTTGCAGAGAGAAGTCCATGTCTGAATACAACATACTGGTGATAAATCCCGGCTCCACTTCCGACGAGGTGAGTTTTTTCCGCGGCGAAAAACTGGTTTTTCATAAGATCGTCCGGTACAGCCCGGAAGACCTGAAAGCCTACGAGTTTAAAAAAGTAACCTCCCAGTATAAATTCAGGAAAGGCCTGGTGCTTGACGCCCTGAAAGAGCACAAGGTGGAGCTGTCGGAGCTGCACGCCGTTATAGGCCGCGGCGGAGTGCTTCGGCCCATAGAGGGCGGGGTCTACGCGGTTAGTGATAACATGCTTAAAGACTTGAAAGAAGGCGTAATGGGAGACCACCCTTCAAATTTGGGAGGAATACTAGCCCACAACATAGCCGGCATGTGCGGCGCCGCGGCGTTTATAGCCGATCCGGTAACGGTTGATGAGATGGAGCCTTTGGCCAGGTATTCGGGGATGCCTGAGAACCCCAGAATTTCAATTTTTCACGCGCTTAATCAGAAAAGGGTGGCCCGCCACGCGGCCCGCCAGCTTGGTAAACCATACGCAGACTGCCGCCTGATCGTCATGCACGGCGGCGGCGGCGTCTCGGTTGGCGCGCACGCGGGCGGCAGGGTGGTGGACGTGAATAACGGGCTTGAGGGTGACGGGCCTTTCACGCCGCAGCGCTCGGGCGGAGTGCCGGCCAGCGGGCTGATAAAAATGTGTTTCTCCGGCAAATACACATTGGCCGACATGAAACTAAAGCTTAAAGGCCGCGGCGGCCTTGTGGCTTATACCGGCACCTCCGACTGCCTGGCTCTTGAAAAATATATCCTGACCGGCGAGGTAAAGCCTAATTCCGGCCTTGATCCGGCAAAAATTTCCCGCGAAAAAGCCAAAGAGGCGGTGCTTGCCATGGCTTATCAGATTTCAAAGGAAATAGCGGCCATGGCCTCTGTGCTTGAAGGCAAGGTGGACGCTATAGTGCTTACAGGCGGGCTCGCCTACGACCAGATAGTGATACCCGAAATCAAGCGTAGAGTGGGCTGGATAGCCCCGGTGCTAAGCTATCCCGGCGGCGATGAAATGAGCGCCCTGCGCGCGGCGGCGCAAACCGGCCTTAAGCGTCCCGCCGCGGTAAAGGTGTATTAGGAGAATTGTAGAAGTTAGAATACAGAATTCAGAAGCCGGAAGTCGGGAATTCGCGGCGACGATTTTAAAATCAACAAGGAGAAAAGTATGAAGTTTCGCAATTTTGAAGAACTGATGAAGCTGGTTAAAGATAAACCGAACCGCATAGTGGTGCCCGGCGCAAATAATGACGAGGTGATGCAAGCTATAAAAATGGGAGTTGAACACCGCATAATTTCCGGCGGCATTCTGGTAGGGCCGAAAACCCAGGTTGAGGCCGTAGCGGAGAAGGTCGGAGTTAAACTGGATATTTTTGAAATAATAGATATGTCCGATTGCGCGGAGATGTGCAATAAGGCCGTGGACCTTGTGAAAGCCGGCAAGGGAGATTTTCTTGTGAAAGGCCTGGTGGACACTAAATTTTACATGAAGGCCATACTGCGCAAGGAAGTGGGCGCGGTGGCCGAAGGGACGGTGCTTAGTCATTTTGTGCTTTTTGAACTGTCCAACTATCACAAACTTTTTGCCGTTACCGACGCGGCCATAATTATAAATCCCACGCTGGAGCAGAAGGCGAAAATTACCCGCAACGCCGTGGACATGATGCGAATGCTGGGCGTTGAAAAACCTAATGTGGCCGTGGTCTGCCCGGTGGAAAAAGTAAACCCCAATATTCCCAGCACCATGGACGCGGAAGCCCTTGTGAAGATGAATAAGGAAGGGATTTTGAAGAACTGCGTGGTGGAGGGGCCTTACGACATTTATATCGCATTTTCAAAGGAGCTGGCGGCGGAAAAAGGCATAAAAGGCGCCGCCGTTCCCGGCGAAACCGACATAGCGCTTTTCCCCAACCTGGATTCGGCCAACCCCGTATATAAATGCCTGTCGTTTTTCGGCGCGGGCATGAAATCGGCCACGCTGCTTGTCGGGTCCAATATCCCGGTAATACTGCCGTCCCGCACCGACACGCCTGTGACAAAGCTGCACTCAATAGCGTTAGCGGGCTTTCTAAAGTCTCAGGCCGTCTTAACGGGCATGGCCCTTGATACGGCACGGCCATAGGCTAGGCAGGGGTTTGCGCCTGACAGCGACAAGGGACTGCGAGCGAATAGCGAATTAGGGACGGAGTTCTTTATAACTACCCACTACCCACTGGCCACTATTCACTATGACTAAGGAGAGAAAATTATGGTTTGGAATTTTTTAAAAAAAGTTTTGAACAAGAAGGAAGAAAAACGGTCGGAAACCGAGCCCCGGGCCGCTTTTCAGCAAAACACGCGGATTCAGCAGGCGGCCTCTCCGTCGTCCGCGCCATCCGCGGAAAAGCCTGCCGATGTCAAGGCTCCGGCGGCCACGCCCGCGGTGAAAGAAAAGCCGCACGCTGAAAAAACCGATGAGGAGCTGGTTCAGGAACTAAACGCTATTTCCCCTGAAATCCTTTCCCAGGCCAAAACCCCGCAGATGCGCAAGTTGATAATAGACATCTACCGCAAGATGCTTGTTGAGGGCGTAAATATAAAAGATGAAAAAGAAGTTAAAAAATGGCTCAAAAAACATCCCGAAGTTGTGAACGGGGGCGAAACCCATAAAATAGAAACCTTTAAAAGAGAAGAGCCGAAAGTGGGCCGCAACGACGCCTGCTCCTGCGGTTCCGGCAAGAAATACAAAAAATGCTGCGGGAAGGGAAAATAACTATCGGTAACTGCTCAAGTGGGTTATCTGTAGGCGCGACGATAATTGATAGCAGCGGAAAGCAAAAGAAAGCAACTGAATGCCACAAAAAGTAAGAGCATGAAATAATTTTCTTTCTTACTCGCAGTTGCTTTCTGTAGCGTTTCGTAGCCTTTAGTTGCTATCGATGACAACAGTTTGCAGTCTAAATAACATTCCCCTGAGAAAGAAGGATTTTTTTTAGCCGGCGGAAATCAGCCGGTATAGAGGTGCTTTTGCCGCGTTTTTTCATGCAGGACGCAAGACGTGCGGGGAGCTTTACCGCTTCTCCCGTATTTCTTGACACGATATCGGGGAATTTAGCCGGGTGAGCCGTGGATAAGACTATCTTCGGGCCTGCGAGATTGCAGTTAAAGGCGGCGGCTATGGCGGTTGCGGTATGCGGATCGGATACATAACCAAACCTTTTGAAAGCCAGGCCTATTGTTTTCTCAGTTTCCCCGTCCGTAACGGTGACGGCGTCAATATCCCGTTTAAGCGCAACGCGGTTATTGTGATACATGTCAAGAATTCTGGCGAAGTTGCTTGGTATTCCCACGTCCATGGCGTTTGAAAGTGTCAGTCGGGTTTTTACGCGCGGGAGCTTTCCCGTGGCAAGGTAATGCGGAACCCCGCTGTTGATATTAACCGCGGCGATAAATTTCCGCGCGGGCAAACCCATTCTTTTCGCGAACAGCCCGGCGCAAAGATCGCCGAAGTTCCCGCTGGGAATAATAAATACCGGTTCGCGCTTTGCCATCCCTCTGCGCAATGCCGTAAGCTGTGAAACAGCGCTGAAATAATAGAACATCTGCGGAAGAAGCCTGCCGATGTTAATAGAGTTGGCGGATGAAAGGGTCATTTTCCCTCGTATTTCCGCGTCGGAAAGGGCTTTTTTGGCCATCCGCTGGCAATCGTCAAAATCCCCTCTTACCTTAAGCGCGATGATATTTCCTCCGGGAGCGGTTATCTGTTTTTCCTGCAGAGGGCTTATCCTGCCTTCCGGATAAAGCACAACAACGTTTATTCCGGCCAGGCCGAAGAATCCGTGCGCCACCGCGCTCCCCGTGTCGCCGGAAGTGGCTACGAGGACTGTCAGGCGCTTTTTTGTGCCGGCCAGGTAATGCTCCATCAGGCGTGCCATGAAACGCGCGCCGAAATCCTTAAACGAGAGCGTGGGACCGTGGAAGAGTTCAAGGATATATAAATCTTTGGAAATCCGGACCAGCGGGGAGGGGGAGTTGTTTACAGGGAAGGCTTTTTTGCTGAAAGAGTCGCGTATTATTCCTTTCAAATTCTTATCTGTTATATCGGAAATATATTTCCGGCAGGCTATAAAAGCCAATTCATGAAAATTATAGCTTCCGATATCGTGAAAAAAATTATTTCCGGGGCCGTGACACTGGCCTGTCGCGGACCTCTGGCGTTGTCCGCGACTGGGAAAAGCCTCCGGCATAAACAACCCTCCGTCACCGGCCAGACCCGTGAAAAGGGTTTCCCGGAAGGTTGCCGGCTCTGATTTACCGTTAGTGCTGTAATATTTCATTATTTGTAATTTTTGCCATAGGCCATAGGCTTTAGGCTATAAAGTTATAAGCAAATTCCTGAAAAAGCATACGGCATACGGCTTAAAACTTTTACGTGTTTATGCTTCTTGCCTACAGCCTAACTGCCTATCCGCCTGGGGCGCCCTCTATTTCAGCGGGCGTCCGCCTAAGGCCGACGGACCCGCCGGCTGTTTGGCGGGCAGCCTATCTACCTGAGCAGTCCCAATATTTCCGCCGCCATTTCAGCCGGGGATCGTTTCCCGGAGTTGACGGTCCGGTCCGCGGCTTTTTCATAAACAACGGTTCTCTCTTTGAAAAGGCGTGTTATGCCTTTTTCCTTAAATCCTACGATGCCGCGGTCATGAATAATCCCCGAAAGCCGTTTTTTTACTTCCTTAAGAGGCGTTTTAAGGTAAATGACCAAGGTTTCCTTTTTGAGTTTTTTCATCGCCGCCGTAGAATAAATTATGCTGCCGCCCGGGGAAAATACAACCCTGTTAATGTCTATTCCCAGAGTGAACTTCTCCTCCAGCGCCAGCAGGGCCTTTTCTCCGTCTTTGCCCAAAATTACTTCGTGCCCCCTGCCTGTTTTCTTTTTTATGTAAATATCCAGATCAATAAAATCCCAGCCCAGTTTTTTTGCCAGAGTTTTGCCTGCCGTGGATTTTCCTGATCCCGGCATGCCAATGAGAGTTATCCCCTTGAATTTTTTCTTCATTCCCGTATTTTTTGTATTATACATCTATTGTAAGTGGTGACTACTCAGGTTCAACGGTTGGCAATCAGGAACATAAGAAAATTATAGAAAACATAACCATGAACTGTGAACTGTTGATCTGTGAACCTGACAACTTAAGCAGTAACGACAGTTTTTAAAACCGCGGGAGGAAGCCTAATGACCAATAACATCGGAAAGTTGCTCCGGATTTCACCAAAAAGATTTAGAGAGATAAACAGGTTCCTGCTGGACCCTAAAAATGAAGCGGTACGCGCCGTTGTAAAACTCATCGGCCAATACGGCGGCGCCGCCGCGATTAACAGGAAAGCGGCCGAAGCGGGGAAGACCGGAAACCTGTTGGCGCTTCTCAAAAAGAAAAATTCTCCCTATTATTCCGACGTTCTCTGGCTGATGGAACAGCGCGACAAGGGCGCGTTTATCAGTATGAAGGATTATTGCCGCAAACACGCGGGTACGTGCAGAGTTAACCGAAAGAATGCCGTCGCGCTGGAAATCAGCGCTCTGCAATACTTCCCTTTTCTCATACAATCCGCCCGACAGGCCATTGCCAGGCGGGAACTGATGCCAGGCCGTTTTATCCGCGTGCGCAATATGAAAGAACAGGTGGCGGACCTTGGCGACATCCTGGCGGTTTCCGCCTCAATGCGGATAATCGGCGCGTCCCTTGTTGAAACACTGGATACGAAAGGCACGGACGGTTCAAACATACACCTCGGCGGTCCGGCGACGATCACCGGCTATTTCGGCGGAGTGGGCCAGCCCAATGAGCACGCCATGCAGTGGGCGCGGGAGTACCTGCATTACTACACTACCTACGGCATCCGCCAGGCGCTCAACGTAAACTCCGGCACAATAATGATCGCCTATCTTATGCACAGGCTTGGCATAGACAACGAATTTAAAATTTCCGTGTTCATGGGCAACGACAACACCTACTCTATCATGTGGACGCTGCTTGCGGCGAAACTTTTCGCGCGTGACGACGGAACTACTTCCCTCATCGGCTTCAATCTGGCTAACTCGGTGAATAACGAAACTATTATCCAAGCCTCTAAAATACGTAAAGCGCTGGGCCTGGAGAAAGTTGTCCGCTTTGAGCACCACATCACGGAGACATTCAAGTCCATCGTGGTTCAGCCGTATAACCGCAGGCGGGAACTGGTCCAGTTGGCCGCGAAGGTGCCGAATATAGCGGCCAAACATGAAGGCGGAGACCCTGAAATAGACGGCAAACGCGCGCACCCTTCGGATATCCTTGATTACTTCCTGCCTAAGAAAGACATTGAGTCCAAGGGCCTGATGCCCGCGATGCTGAGGAATTACCTGGACAAACACGACGCCGTGAACCGGACCGCCAAAGCGCTCACTAAGGCCGGCATCGGCGTGATAGCCGCGCAAAATCTGCATAAATAAGCGAATAGCGATTAGGCGGGATTAATAAAGATTTTCTTCCGCTAATCCCTACTTCGCTATTTCGTTGGCGCTATTAGTCAGGAGGATTATTAATGAAAGAGATTAAAAAAGAAGTTATAAGCCCTGTTGAAGTAAAGCCGCGGCAAAATGTGAAAAAAAGCCTGTTTGACCTGGCTAAAATGAAAAAGGACGGCGTTCCCTCCGCCTGGGTTACCGCGTATGACCTTCCTTTCGCCCATGCCGCCCAAAAAGCGGGGGTTGATATGATACTTGTGGGTGATTCCGGAGGAATGGTTCAATTGGGTTATTCCACAACAAATCCCGTAACCATGGATGAAATGATAATGCTGGCAAAGGCGGCCAGAAAGGGAGCTCCCGACACTTTCATGATAGGAGATATGCCGCAGGGGGCTTATGAACCCTCGGAAAGGGACGCTGTTATAAGCGCTTTGCGTTTCGTTAAGGAAGCCGGTTCGGACGCGATAAAGTGCGAGGGTGGACACAGGATTATCCCTAAAATAAAGGCCATGGTTGACGCCGGAATTCTTGTAATGGGGCATCTGGGGCTTACCCCCCAGAGTACCGGCTCCTTCGGCGGTTACAGAGTGCAGGGTAAATCGGTTAAAAGTTTTGAGAAAACAATGGAAGACGCCCTGGAGCTTCAGGAGGCCGGGGTGTTCGCCTTATTGCTGGAGGCAATGCCCTCGGAGCCCGCGGAACAGATAGCCAGAGCTCTTAAAATACCGGTTTATGGAATAGGCGCCGGGACCGGGGTTGACGGTCAGCTTATCATAATGCACGATCTTATGGGTTTTTATGCCGCGTTCCGCCCGTGGTTCGCCAAGTGTTATGTTCCAGAAGTCTCCGGGCAATTCAAAGACTATATATCGCAGATACCGGACATAAGGAAGAACGGCAAGGAAGAAAGGCGCGATGGCTTGCTGGTTTTAGCCGAGATGGCCATAAAAGCTTACATTGAGCAGGTTCGCGGCGGGACTTTCCCCGGCAAAGAATACTCTTATTCAATAAAATCTGAAGAACTGGCGGCGCTTAAAATCTCTAAATACTGGAAATAAGAACAAAGCCTAACGGTTGTAGTCGTCAGCCAACCGTACAGTGTCGTCGGGGTGATAAGTGGAAACTTCAAGCAGAGTGACCCTGCCGTAAGGCGCGGCAAAGCGATGTCTAGTGCCGGTGGGGATGGGGGCGGCGTCGCCCGGTTTGTAAACCGCGGCCTGCCCGTTTATCTCCATAAGGCATTTGCCTTTGAGCACATAAAGGGTCTCATGCTTTTTCGTGTGGTACTGCAGGCTCAGGCGGGCGCCTTTGTTGATAATGAGTATCTTGCCCAGATACAGGCCCGGCGCGCAGGCGAAAACATTCTCCTGTCCCCACGGTTTTTTTACTATTGTGGTTTTTGTTTTCTTTTTCATATGTTCCTATAGTGTATGTCTTTTGACCTTCCGGGAGACTTCGGCCTGAAACCAATGGACACTTTCCCGGCCGCCTCCGCTTAACTTTACCAGTTTTGCCGCCCTGTTTCCAATTTCAAATTGATCGTTTTCCCTCTCCCGGAGCTTCCGGATGCGCCGACCGGTAATAACGGAGAAAAAGGGCCCTTGACAAAACTCTAACTCCCCTTTATATTATATGATAAGACATGGGTATTCTTGGACGGCGTATTTATCTATGAGAAAGATATCTTCCTTCGCGTCGGTCATCATTCTTTCCGGTATTTTTGTTCCATTTTTTGCCATGGCCGCCGCGGGCGATGAGGCCGGTTTGGAGGCTCTTGCGGTAGTGCCGGCTTCCGAGGTTCCGGTGGGCATGGATAAAGCGCCTGCGGCGACTTCGTATACGGGTGAAGACTTGCGTACTTTCAGGGCTAATGCCTCCGGACAGTCCGATGTTTCGGCGCGCGCGCTGTTGAAGTATTTAAGGGGACTTATGCCAGGCGAGCCGCAGGAATTCGTAAACCGGCAGTGCTTTCCGATAGCTGAAATGGTGATAGGTCTCAGGCGCATGGCGCTTTTAAAAACTCTGCCTGAAGAAGAGTATCAGTCCATAAGCCGGGAACTCGCTTCTTTTGATATACGCGTGTCTGAATCCCGGGACAGCCTGCTTTCGGACCGCAGGGATAACGACAGGGGTGGCAATAAACGGAGCCCTATTGATGAACTGGTGGATACGCGTTCCGCCGTTAATTCCGGGGACTCAAAGGCGGCGGAGAAAGTTCAGGCGCTAACGCAGAGTTATCCCGACAATCCTTCGGTTCAGTCCGCGGCGGCCTCATACTATAATGACATGCGCAATTATTCCATGGCTGAAAAAACAGCCACCGACGCCATAAAACTGGATGAAAAAAGCCCGGACGCCTATAAAACCAGGGCGCGCGCGCGGGCCTCGCTGGAAGACAGGAAGGGCGCCCTTGAGGACATAAAAAAAGCCATGTCCATAGATCCGCAGGATGAGTCGGTAAAAATTCTTTTAGTGCTTCTTGAAAGCCGCAAAAGCGTGCCCGCTCTTAACTCGCTCGCAACGGTTGCGGAAATAAAAAAGGCTTTCAGTTCCTCCTCCGACGGAGACTTATCCGCGGTAGAAAGTGCCCCGGAGGATCCCGGCAGCGTGCAGGGCGGCCAATCTCACGGCGCAGCCGGGGAGGAGCCCGGGCTTGTCCGTGAAGGCGGGGCGCAGCCGGGGATTTACGCCGCGGACTACGGTAAATCCAAAACTTACCTGCAGACCGCTCTTGCCAAAACGCGCCTTGGCGATTATGAGGGCGCCGCTAAATACTCCGCTCTTTCCATAGAAAAAAATCCCGCCAACCTTGACGCCTGGCTGGAAAGGGCCAACGCCATGAATTTCCTCGGCCGCTATGACGAGGCTGTGAGGGACGCCACCTTCGTGCTGCAAAAAGAACCTTCTAATCTTCAGGCTTTGAATATGCGCGCCTGGGCGCTGAATAAAAAAGGGTTATCCGGCGAGGCTGAAACCGATTCAAGCCGGGCCATTAACATTAACCCGAATTTCGCCGACGCCTGGTTTAACAGGGCGCTGGCCTACGAAAAGCAGGGCGACTATAAAAAAACGCTTGATAATTTCCGGCAGGCCGCGGCGCTTAGCGGGTCGTATCAGAGCCGCTACCAGGACGCTGTGGCGCAGTACGGCGCCATGGTGCCTGGTTTTTCAGCCGGGTTCGGCGCGGCCTCAGCCGGGGCGCAGGCGGTTTATGAAGGCGCGCGCGGCGAAAAACGCTCTCCGCTCACGCGGTTCCTTGTTTTGTTATTTTTCACTCTCAGCGGCGGAGCCTTGGTCGCCATGGGGCTGGTGCACGTGATAACTTCAAAAAACGAAAAAGCGGAGGCAAGCGCGCGCAATACCCACCCTGAAGTGCTTTCCCCGTCCATTTTCTATGAGGGTGTGGCCACCGGCAAATATAAGATAGAGCGTAAAATAGGCGAAGGCGGCATGGGCATGGTTTACGAGGCGGTTGACCAGTCTCTTGGCAGGAAAGTCGCCATAAAAAAGATGAACGATGAAATAAAAGTTAACGAGCGGGAAAAACAGCGCTTCCTTGAAGAGGCCCGCACCGTGGCCCTTCTGCGTCATCCCAATATTGTGGAAATTTTTACTATTTTTGAGGAAGAAGCTAATATTTATCTGGTTTTTGAGTTTCTCAGCGGTATGACGCTGGACCGCCTGCTTGACAAGGAGGTCAGGCTGGGCTTTGAGAAAACCGTTAAAATTTTTGATGAGGTTTCAAAAGCTCTGGTTTACGCCCATTCAAAAAACATTATCCACCGCGACCTTAAGCTTTCTAATATCATGTTGAGCGAGGAGAACGAGGTTAAGGTAATGGATTTCGGGCTGGCAAGCCGCGCCAGGGAAGCTCTGGCCAGATTCTCCAATAAGGAAGTGGTCGGCAGCCCCGCGTATATGCCGCCTGAGCAGGATTTGGGCGTTTTTTCAAGGGAGGCTGACATTTACTCTCTTGGCGTTTGTCTTTACGAGGTTCTTACGGGCGTGCTGCCTTTCCAGGGTCCGGATTTCCACGCTCAGAAGGCGCGCGCTATTTACCGGCCTCTCAGCGTCATATTGCCGGGTTCTCCAAAGCTGCTTGATTTACTGCTTGAAAAAGCCCTTGCCCCCGAGCCTGAAAACCGCTTCCACAGCGCCGGTGAATTTCGCGGGGCGCTTCTTGATATAGCCGAGGCCATGGGGTTTGGCCCGGCGCAGGAACGCCGCGCTGAACAGCGTCCGCAATACAAAACCTTTCCGGTTTAAGCGTTATCAGCGCAGCGTATAGAGCTTTGCCTTGTTGCCAAAAGGTTCGGGCCCGCCTGGGGCGGCCGCGGCGGAACTTTTTAAATTTCAAAAAAATACTTGCTTTTGGGCCGTCTGACGCGCATAGCCCCGCACTTTTTCCGAAATGGGTCAAAGTGCGGGGCATAGCGCTTGTTGCGGCACGCCCGGAGGTCAGATACGGCACGGTCCCGCTTCCGCCTAAGGCGGAGGCTGGGCACGGCCATAGGCCAGTATTAGAGCGGGAAGGGAATGTTTTTACAAATTTTTCAGGAAGTAAAAGCGTCAGTAGCAGGGAACACTACCGATAACCTGTCCTATGTTTCTTACGGATTTGATACACTCTTTACCGTGACCGTCGGCAACTACTGATAATGATGAAAGGCGCGTGGGTTAATTCGTTTTACCTGCTCGCCGGCATCTGTGTAGCAGGGATGACCGTTATGGCGCTCACCAAACCGCCGGCCCGGCCTGAGCTGGTGGCGCCCGCCTGACCGGCACGTGCACTTATGGCCTGATACCGCACTGCCCTGTTCCAACGGATAGTCTATGAAAATAACGCTCATCTATCCTCCGACAGATTGTCTGAACTGCGAATGTTTCACTCTGCCGAACCTGGCCCTCCCCGTGCTGGCCGGATACTTGCGCAAGGAAGGGCACGAGGTCTCACAGATGGACCTGGACCTCCCTTTTAACGGAGAGATCCGGCGCCGCAACCCTGATGTTGACTTCAATATTCTCAATCATCCGGACAAAACCATCGCTTATCTCAACGGGCGTCTCCGCGGGCCGGAGGCGGCTCTTCTTAAACGCATAACAGGGCTGTTTATCGCCTGGCCCGGCTTCCGCAAATCCGATCTTTTCGGCATCACTTTGGCCGGGTTTAAAATGAATTCTTTTCTGTTGAACGCCGCGGCTCTGATAGCGCATGGGCTCAAGAACCGGTACCATTCCCCCGTGGTCATCGGCTACTGCGGGGTGCCGAAGACGATCTATCGCGAGCTCCTGGAAAAATATCCCGTTTTTGACTACGCCGTCTATTCCGGAGGGGGATTTCACCTGGCGCGGCTGGTTGAACGCCTGGCCGGACGGAGTAACGGTCTTTTGTTCACCACCCTGGAAAAGAAGGGCGGAACGATTGTGGACCATGTCCGGATGGCGGAAGAAGAGCTGACCAGACCGGATTATGCGGGGTACCCGCTTTCGCTATATAAGGTGGACAGCACCGCCCTTTTATCGCGTTATAACCCAGACGCGCCTGTTACACGGGATCTCATCCGCCGCGCCGGTAACCGTGAGCAACTGATTGTTATGTACCGCTTCTCCGACACCTGCCGGGGGCGGTGCGCTTTTTGCGGCAACGACGCCCGCCGCAAATCAAGGTGCCTGAGCGCGGATCAGGTGATAGACGATCTCTTCCGGCTGAAAGAGGAAGGGGCCACCGGCGTCTATTTCATCAACCCCAATTTCAATGACAGCTACAAATTCGCGGAGGAACTCTGCGATAAGATGATCCGGCATAGGTTGGGGCTTCTCTGGTGCGACTGCGTAAATTTCAGGGAGATGGATAGGAGCCTTCTGGCCAAAATGCGGCGGTCCGGAGCGGTAAAGCTCACTTTCGGGATGGAAACCGGAAGCGCCAGGCTGCTGCGCTACATCCGCAAGGGAGTACGCAAGGAAAAAATCTCTGAGCTGCTTAAGGCGTCGCATGCTCTCGGTATCTGGAACCACATTGAGCTCATAGGCGGCCTGCCCACGGAGACGGAGGCAGATATCGGGGAAACTGCGGCTTTCATCAGGCGGCACTCGGATTTTGTTGACACCTATTCCATTAACCCGTTTTTCATGTACGCTTCGTCTCCGTTCTATCGGGAACCGGAGAAATTCGGGCTCCGTCGCCTTACAGGAAAACCGGAATTGGAACTGGATCCCTTCTCCGCGGAGGAGACCGCAAACAATTTCTCGGAACGGTTTGATGAGATAGGAGGGTTGCGCTTCGCCCAAAAGGACGCGCAGATCCGCCGGTCCACTCGGCTTCTCGCCGAAACGGTTGAAAACGTGTCTTCTGAGCGGGCGATTGATTTTGAGCACGTCCATCTGCTCATGTGCCTTTACAGCGCCCTGGGCCATTCGCAAAAGGGCCGTATCCGCAGGGTCGTGAAATCGCTGACGCGGCGGTTCAAACCGTACAATCTTGATTGTTTTATTTCTTCTGTGGCATTTAAGAAACACGATTATCACCGGGTGCTGAGGACGAAGCGTCCTCTATCCGCCGCGGGCGGCTGACCACAGGTAATATGGACTACCGGATTCCGAATCACTGGAACTTTGCCCGGTAATATCCGCTTATTTGGCTGGTTTTTTTGTTTTTAATGCCCGGAAGGTTTTAATGAATTTGCGCCAGGCTTCAAGACCGTCGTAGGAGGGGTCCGGAATGGAGTCGCCATAGGAGTAACTGAGGACAAAAAACATTTTTCCGGCGGGCACCACGCAAAACTCCTCACGCGCGAACACAGAGGGCCCGGCGGTATCCGGAGGCGGCAGTGAAACAGGGACTTCCCTGCTGTATATTAGAACACGCACGCCGGAAACGAGGGCGGTCCCTGTCTTTCCAGCCGGTTTTCCTCCTCTTGAACGCGCCTCAAAGCCGACCAGAAAATCGCCGGCGGTTTTATAGCGGGAACCTTCGCCGCCGGAAAGGCGGACTTTTATTTTATGGAGATCGCGCGAAATAAGGGCCTGTGGGTCGCCCTGGTTTAAGGAGAATTCTTCCGTCCAGCTTTGCGGCACTTCATACTTCGCGGCTGCGGATATGCCGTCTTTTATTTTCATAGGCTGCTCCTTGGCCCTGTCCGCCGCGCAAGCGGGCGCAGTCAGTAATAAAAGGAAAGTCAGGCAGGAGTGGAAGTTCATTTAGGTGTGGGCGCTCCGGAAACGCAGGTGTCTTTTTTTGCGAGTTCCATAAACTGATCCCACGAGAGCTGTCCGGCTTCCGGGGGGGTGGGGGTGGATCCCTGTGTCTGACCGATCAGCAGGCCTTCAAGCCGCGTAAGCCGTTCTTTCATAATCGCTTCTCTCTGTTTATAATAGTCGCTATCTGCCGCCTGCTCCAATAAAGATAGAAGCGGTTGACCTTCATTGCTTAAAATAAGTTCTAATTGTGTTATCAAGGCGCCCCCTACCTCTAGAAGATCTTTATGTCTTGTGGGTAAATACTCCAGCATGTCGTTTAGCTCAGCCCTTATATTCCGGAAAGAGGAGGCATCCATCTTATGCACGTCCACGAAATGATCCGCCATTTTCAGCCACAGCTTGTATCTTTCGGCTGTTTTGGGTAGTTGTTCCAGCTTTTTATCAACTTCCAGAAGGCGGCTTTTATATACGGCTGCGGGGTCTTTCATCTCCTCTCTGGTAAGCTTTATAGCGTAAGCAGGGGAAATTAACTTGATGCTGTCCATGCTCTCCGCAGGGTTTTCCACGTACGCCCATATTTCATCCTCCGGCTTAACACCCAACTCGGTACGTGTCAGCCAGCCGATAAGGCGGGCATTCTCTTCCTCAGATGTGGCGAACCTATTTGCTATAGCCAAAGCGTTTTCACCCAGCCGCTGCCTTTCCAGAGCATGTCCCAGCATCTCGTGTGCCAGGGTGCCTACTCCGCTATCCCTCTCGTACTGCATAAAAAGTTTATTCAGCCCTACACGCGGCGGAACCTCGCGGTATGCGGTATAACCGCGCCCTCCCTGTAAAGTTTTTTTGCCGTCTATTACCATCATGGCGCTTCCGGGTATCTCTTCAAGGGAAACCACCACCCCGGCGTTCTCATTTATGAATTGCGCAGCTACTTCTCTGGCTGTGGCGCTTTCCAGCAGCCTTGAAACCATAGAATCCAATACGGCTCTTTCGGCGGGGCTGCCGTGATCATTCAGCGTTATGTGTTTCCTGAGTTCAGCTGTTAGCAGCCCCCTGTTTTCTGCGGCCGCGGAGAGGGGGCCCGCCATGGCCTGGCGTTTCGCAGCGCCGTCAAATAAGGCGGCGCTCTCAGCGGAATCGGCGTCCGTGCTTCCCGCCCTCAAAAGCGGAAGGCCGGACATATAGATAGTTGCGGTCAGCAGGATAAAGGGTAGTTTGCGTATCATACTTGAGGATAGTATAGTGGGTACATCCCTTGGGTGTCAAGGGTCAGAGGTCCCATTTACGGTATAGGGCCGCTGTTTTAATTGTAAGGCGGAATTTATAATCGGTATAATAATAAGGTTGAAGCAGTAAATAGCGAATAGTAGTGAATAGTGAAGAATCGCTAAGGAACCAATAGTAGAGTTTTTTTGTTGCCACTATTCGCTATTCGCTTGTACTTATCACTTGAGCAGTCATGGTTTTTGGGAGAACTTATGAAAGCTATTGTTAAAAAATACCGAGAGAAGGGTCTTTGGCTGGAAGATGTCCCTAAACCGGAGCCGGGGGACAATGAAGTGCTTATAAAGATAAAGCAAACCGCGATTTGCGGCACCGATATACATATCTACCAGTGGAACGACTGGGCCCAGAAAACCATACCGGTTCCCATGCATGTGGGGCACGAATTCGCGGGTATTATAGAAGCGCTTGGGAAAAATGTGAAAGGATACGCTGTCGGGGAGCGGGTTTCGGGCGAGGGCCATGTAGTCTGCGGCCGTTGCCGCAACTGCAAGGCAGGGCACAGGCATTTGTGCATAAATACCAAAGGCGTGGGCGTTAACCGCCCAGGCGCTTTCGCGGAGTATCTGGCCATACCGGCCGAAAATGTTTTTCCGCTTCCGGACGATATTTCAGACGACGAGGCTTCAATACTGGATCCCCTCGGCAACGCCGTGCACACGGCGCTTTCTTTTGACCTGGTGGGGGAGGATGTTCTTATTACCGGGGCGGGCCCCATAGGCATAATGGGCGCGGCGGTCGCGCAACACGTGGGGGCGCGTCATGTGGTTATAACCGATCTGAACGAATACCGCCTGGAACTGGCAAGAAAGATGGGCATAAAAAATGTTGTGGACGTGCGCGGGGAAAAGCTGCCGGATGTTATGCGCCGTCTTAAAATGAATGAGAGCTTCAGCGTGGGGCTTGAAATGTCAGGCAGCGCTTCGGCCTTTAACGACATGATATCCTCCGTTAAAATGGGGGCCAAAATAGCGCTGCTAGGCATACTGCCGCCCAACACCACTATCCCCTGGGGAACCGTTATTTTCAAGGCGCTGACTATGAAGTGCATTTACGGCAGGGAAATATTTGAAACCTGGTACAAAATGTGCGCCATGCTGCAGAGCGGGCTTGACGTCAAACCCATCATCACGCACCGCTTCCCGGTGGAGCGTTTTAAAGAAGGCCTTGATATTATGGCCACAGGCAATTCTGGAAAAATAATTTTAGACTGGACAAATTAAGCCGGGCAGCCGCTGGTATGTCACAAGGCAATGCTGATGGCAGGCTAGTATGCTGGTATGCTTCCGGTGGAGTTCCTGAATCAAGGCCTACCAGCATACTAGCCTACCAGCGATCATTATGAATCATTGCAATTTTGACAAACCCTGTGGAGCTCTTGAGGGATCGGGGGCCCTGCTTGTGGTTTTGGATAACAAGAAGCGCGTAAATGCCATGACTATCGGCTGGGCGCAAACAGGTGTTATATGGGGCAGGCGCGTAATGACTGTGCTGGTGCGCCCCTCCCGTTATACGCATGAGCTGCTTGAAAACGCGCGTTATTTCTCGGTTTGTGTTCCGGTTTCCGGCGGTTGGAAAAAGGAACTTGCCTTTTGCGGCTCAAAGTCGGGGCGGGATTGCGACAAGCTGCGCGCCTGCGCCCTGAAAACCAGGGACGGTTCAAAGCGCGGTATTAAGCTTATAGAGGGCGCGGGGTTCTGGTATGAGTGCGAAATCCTTTCCAAGGCCGAAATGCCGTCCTCGGCGCTGCCGGAGGCGATAAGGAAAAAATACTATCCCGCCGGAGACTCCCACACCCTTTATTTCGGCGAAATAATTCACTTGGGGAAGTAGATAGAATATAGCAGGTAGCATGTAGGGAATGGCAGACCGCATAAAACAACGGCAAATGGCGTTGCGGAGAAAAAACAATCCTTGCCCCTGCCTGCCGCCTGTCGTCTGCTGCATGCTTTATTATCCCGGAAGGTTTGAAATGGACCCGCTTAAAAAAATATTTTTAATTTCGTTTGCCATCGTTCTGTCAGCCTGCGGGCTTGCCAGGGAAAAAATTGCGGTATATTATCTTTCAAAGGCGGAAAAAATAATTGCGGAAAGAAGCGCCGCGCCGGCCGATATTGAAAAAGCCTACGGTTTTATAGACAAGGCCCTTTCCAAAGCGCCTGATTCGCAGCGCGCGGTAGCCCTGCTTGAAGAATTAGGAGCGACGGCCTATAAAATCGGTTTTGAGCGCGGCGGAGAATTTGAAACCGCCATACTGCAAAAAAACGTAAAAGCAAGCGGAGAAAACTTGCAGGCGGCGCTCTCCCTTGTAACTGTTCTGGGTGAAAGGGGGGATATACCGTCCATAAGGGAGCTTTCCCTTTTGCTTGAAACCCGCGCGTCTTCCGTTCAGGCCGGCGCGGGTTATAGTTCCCGCCTGCTTTTAATGAACTGCTACTCAGCCCTTGCCCAGTGGCTTGAAGCGGACGGATTTATGGCCCTGAATAAAAACGCGGAGCTTGTGGAAAGAAACGCCGCCGATTACGTTTCAGTCTTTGAAAAAATAAAGGCGCTTAAAGCCGGGCTTGATAAAGAGAAGGCCATGTCCCCCGGACTTGAAAAAAACGTTCCGGCAAATTTATTTTCTTCAGCCGAGATCACTTCGGCGGACGCCCTTAAAAACGGAATGGAAGCTGAAAAGATAAAAAACACGCTGGACCTGCTCGCGCGGGATGCCGGTTTTAAAAAAGCGCTTGAACTTACCGTGGAAGGCAATAAGGCGCTGGTTAAAAAAGATTACCCCCGGGCCAGGGCTTTTTATCAGGGGGCGCTCGGCAATTATCCGGATTTTATTGACGCCCGGAAACAGCAGGTGGAGGCGGATTTTCAGGAAGGGGCGAGCCTGGCCATTGTAAATGAAAGCCGCCGGGCCGCGCGGGCCCTTCTTTTAAAGGCGTATGAAAGCAGCGCGGAGGTGATAGAAGCGGGCCTTGGGGAAGGCAACCGCATGCCTTTTGTGGGCAGAGATAAATTTATGAGCGAGATTTATGCGCTCAGGGCGGCCGCTGTTTCCGCTTTGGGGGTAGTGGAAAAGCCGGGCCCGCGGCGAAAGCCGCGCATGGAGAAGGACTTTAAAGAGGCGCTGGACGCGGCGGTTAAATTCAACCCCGACAACAGAATGGCGCGCGAGCTTCTTGAACGCTACGCTAAAGACGGATTCTAAAAATGAGGTTCTCAGGCAAGGTTCTTTCAGCGGGTGTTTGTTTGTTTTTAAACTTTTCCCTGCCTATAGCCGCGCCATGCCGGGCGGCGCCCTTCCCGGGCAATTCGCCGGCAGACGGCCTTTCCACCTCAGGCGATAATAGCGTTTCAACCGCCGCCGTAAAAATCCCAGTTGTCCGGCCGGAGGAAAATCTCCTTCTGCTTAATATTTCAAAAGACGCCCGTGATTCAAGGGTGGCTCTGGATTATTCTTTAAGGTGGGACTTTTCCGATCTCAGCTCTTTCAGGCCCGGTGTAAAGGCTCTGTATTCCATCTTTAAGACCGCTTCCTCCTGGGATATAACAGAAAATACGCGGCTTAAATATTACGGTTTTAAAACCAACCCCTGGCGGGTATTTATCGCTAAAGAGCGTCCGCCTAAGGAGGATGGCGGTTCGGGCGGGCCCGCTGTTGCTGGCCAGGCGGAATATAAAAAGCATCTGCGGCTTTCTCTTTCGCCGCTTGTGGATGATTTTAAACGCAATCTGGATGAAAATTTAAGGGACGCGCTTCTAAACGCTTCGCTTAAAGGCGCTTCGTCCGAATGGACGAAAATAAGCGAAAAGGATAAGAAAATATTTTTCAGGGATGTATTGTCGCTTGGGGTTTGGGACACGTCTATGCCACTGATGAAAGAAGGCAAAGAAAGCCTGGAGTATATAAGTAAATAAACCGTATGCCGGCGGTTGTTAGAAAACACGCGCCGAAATAATCTGATTTGCTTGTGGCCTGGCCGTTTGTAGGCCATAGGCCTTTGAAACGGCACCTCCAGTGACATTGGCCTGTCGCGGGCCTATGGCGCTGTCCGCGACTGAGGATTGTCCCTTGTGACAGATTTGAGCCTGTGGCTCAAATCTTACGTGAACGCCGCGGCTCCGCGCCCCTGCGAGCCGTCAATGCGGATGTCAAGCGGAGAAACCAGGCGCAGATGTTTTACGTATGTAAGTTCGCGCAATACTTCTCTGCTTTTAAGCCAGGGCCAGTTGATAAAACCTTCCCTGCTGTATGAATTAATGGTGAAATATCCTATTCCCAGAGAAGTGACATTGTGAAAAAAGTGCGTACCGTAGGACGGGTCCACGGAGAAGCCCTCATAGTCGGCTTCAACTATTATCTTTGAATTTGAGATATGATCCCACTTTACCGGAATGCCCAGCATAGGGTCGCTTGAACCCCAGCGGCCCGGCCCAAGCAGAAGATAATGGCGGTTTTCCCGTTTCAGGCGCAGGTTCAGTTCGCCTATCTGTTCGGCTATCTCGTGTGTCTTTAAAGAGTTAAAGGTTTCCGGTTTGACATAGATAAGGTCCAGCACATCCTTTACATAACCGTTCCCCAGCGTCATGGCGCTTAAACATACCAGATTTTCTTTTTTCAGTTCCTCCAGATGCACTTTTTTCACCAGGCTGCGCGACACCATGGGGCGCATCTGCAAAATATTAAATTCCGCCGCCTTGGTTTCCTTATCTATCACGCAGGCAAATTCCATTTCAATATTGGCGCCCATGGCTTCTTTGCCGGCCTCAGCCAGGGTGTTTAAAATATTTGACAACGGCAAAAGTCCATTTTTAAGGATGGGGGCAAAGGTTATAAGCCGCGTGCCGGGGCGGGTTATATCGTCGTAAATCAGGTCATTTTCAGGAGAGTAGGTGGACCCCACGGCCGCAAGCGTGCCGTCCTCCGCCGCCAGGTCCGCGTCAAAAGCGGCCAGCGCCGGTTCCTCGTCATACTTCAACGCGCCGCAGGCTTCTCCGCCAAGTTTAATAGCTATGAATTTTTTCTGTGAGTTGCGCAAAAAATCCTCCGAAGTGGAAAACTGGTGCAAATTCCCGGGGTGCGCGGGCGAGAAGCGCAGGGAAGTGTAACCGTCCACTATGGTTTTTCCAAGGCCCAAAGCTATATGGACTATAGGGTCCTGCGGCTCAAGCGGCGGCACGGGGTAATAGTTGTAGGACTGCATAACCCCCGCGAAGTCGGGGTAAAATCTTTTTCCGGGTGCGCGTAAACTGCCCACTACTTTTTGTATCATCACGGCCATCTTTTCCTCTTCAGCCATATGCGGGGTGAATTTGCGATAGGCCTGGGCTTCCCTTGAAAAAGCCGAAGCGAAAACAAATTTCACCGCTTTCTCAAGTTCCGCCAGGCGCAGGCCGTCGTCGGGGGAATCGTTCGGGAGGAAGTAGGTTTTGTAAACTCCCGCGAAGGGCTGGGTTTTTGAATCCTCTAAAAGCGAAGAAGAGCGTACCGTAAGCGGCCCTTCCAGTTTTTCCAGGGCCGCGCGCAGGTCGCCGCGCACATAATCGGGAAGCGGCGCGCGTTCAAAAAGTTCCGCTATGCGCAGGTTGGAATAATTTTCGCTTATAAGCGAATCAAGATTGTTCTGCTCAATGAAGAAGTCAAAAACATCGGTGGCTATAACTATGGTGTTGGGTACTGTAACCCGCGTGCCCTCAAATTTTTCCTGCAGGTCGCTTTTTGAAAGAAGGAAGTCCACGAACGCCAGTCCCCGCGCCTTGCCGCCTATGGAGCCAGATCCTATTTTGGCGAACGGCGTTTCGGCGTCAAAAAGCTTCCGGTCGAATTTAAGCACGGTCCCCAGCTGGGTTTTATAGATGAACTGGTGCAGGGTTTCTATCAGGTGCCTGCGCAGGGCTTCCCCGTCCTTGAATTCGGATATTTTTTTCGGGCGTATGTTGTAGGCTATTTCAAATTCAGTGCGCGCGAACAGCCATTTTGAAAAATGATTGCGGCTCGCGTGGTAAAGCACCGATTCCACCGGAACCGTTTTTAAAAGCTTTGTCATGGTGTGCAGGTCGGAGGCTCTGGCGAACTCAAGGCCGTTCTTGTCGGAGAAAATAAAATCCCCGAACCCGAAATAGCGCGTCATAAAACCCCGGAGCTGGCGGGAAAGGTCGGGGGCGGACTTTCTCATAAAAGTTGCGCCCAGTTCGCCGGAACGCGCCGCGAACCGGGTGTTGGAGGATTGCAAAAGAACCGGCATGTCGGGGTTTTCTTCTTTTATTTTTTTTGTAAGGCGTAGGCCCGCGTCTTCCACGCAGACTTGCCCTATAGGGTATTCTATGTCGCTTATAACTCCAAGGAGGTTTGCCTTGTATTTGGAGTAAATTCCCCAGGCGTCGTCGTAGTTGCGGGTGAATAAAATTTTAGGCCTGGCCTTAAGGCGCAGGGCTTTCTTGGCGGGGTTAAGCTCTTCGGCCATCACTATCTGGGTTTGTTTCAGCAGTTCCGAGTAAATTATCGGCAGGTAGGAGGAATAAAATTTTATATTATCCTCCACCAGCAACACCGCCTGCACGCCCACCATGGCGTCGCGCTCAAAGTTGCGCTTGTCCTCGATTAAATTTATGATGGCCGAGAAGATGCGTGTGTCGCCCTGCCAGAGGAAGACGCCGTCGGCCAGCGTCTGGGCCGCTTCGGGGATGTTTTTAGCGTCGGAAATATTAAAAGAGAGGAGCACCACCGGCATTTCAGGCTTTGCGGCCTTTAAGCCCGAGAGAAAGGCGGTCATGTCTATTTCACCCACCTGTATCATGGCTATTACCAGGTCGTAGTGATTTTTTTTGAGTTTTTCCAGCGCTTTTTCGGCGGTCGGCACCCGGGTTATTTTAGGCGCCGCGTGCTCGGAGGCGTCAAGCATCTCGCCGAAAAGCGCCTCGTTAAGGCGGTCGTCGTCCGCGAGCAGGAAAGAATCGTAGAGCGAAGCCACCAACAGGACATTTCTTATCCTGTGCGGCATCAGTTTTTCAAAGCCGCCGAATTCAGCCTGATACTCCGCTATGGGCTGGCTGCGCTTGGTTTCCATAAATATTATTTTACTAAATTGGGGGTGGCGGGGGCCGGTATTGCCATTCCCCCTTTCATTTGCTAAAAAATAGGTGCGGAACCCGCTCTGTAATATGGAAATAAATGTGTTCAGCGTATTTTCACGGTTTTCAAAAAAACAAACCCGGATCCTGCGGCGGCTGGACACGCCGCGCAAGGTGCAGGACTTCCTTGACTATGAGTTGGCCTACAATGACGCAAAGACGGATACCTGTTTCTCTCCGCTTGGGGTGTTGAAGCATGGGAAAGCGCATTGCGTGGAAGGGGCTATGCTCGCCGCCGCGGCGTTTCTTTTCCACGGCCGTCCGGCTTTGCTTCTTGATCTGAGATCTGACGGCAGGGACGATGACCACGTAATAGCGCCGTTCCTGGAGAACGGCAGGTGGGGCGCGGCGGCCCAGTCGCGTTTTTGCGGCCTGCGCTACAGGGAGCCGGTTTACGCTTCAAGCGCCGAACTGGCCAAAAGCTATTTTGAGTTTTACTACAATAACCGCGGTGAAAAAACGCTGCGCGAATTTTCGGTTCCGCTTAATGCCTCCAAATTAAAGTCCGAGTGGCTTTACTCGGAAAAAAACGTATTTTTTGTAAACAGGAAGCTGGACGCCATAAAACATTACAAGGTGCTGGGCAAATATCCCCTGAAAAGCCTGCGCAAGGCCGATTCAACGCTGTTTGAGGCCGAAATTATTGGCGGCGCAAAGACGCCGCTCACCAGCCGCCGCGCACGCCCTTACGCGGGGATGGTCCTGCCGCGCAAACTTTTCTGTTTTTTATTAATTGCCCTTGCCAACTTCTCCGTCATTTGCTAAAAAGTAACTGTGGATCAGCTTAAAGCGGTTTAAAAAAATCAAACAACGGTCGCTGTCCTGATTTTCGCATAAAATATGAAAAAAAATATTTTAGTCGTCGGTTCGGTCGCGCTGGATTCCGTGCAGACTATTCACGGGCGGATCACCAAAGGCCTTGGAGGCTCGGCCGTGCATTTTTCCATTTCCGCTTCACAGTTCGCGCCGGTAAGAATAGTTGGAGTGGTGGGGGAGGATTTTCCCGCTCCTTTCCGCCGGCTTTTGAAGCGCCGCAATATATGCCTTGAGGGAATGACGGTTATGTCCGGCAAGACCTTCCATTGGAAAGGCAGGTATAACGAAGATTTTAAAAATGCCGTCACCCTGGCCACGGAACTTAATGTTTTTGAGGATTTTAAGCCCCGGCTCAGCGCCGCGCACAGCAAATGCGGGGTGTTGTTCCTGGCTAATATAGACCCCGACCTCCAGTGGGATGTGCTCAAGCAGATGGACAGCCCAAGGCTTGTGGCCTGCGATACCATGAACTACTGGATAACTCTCAAACAGAACTCCCTTAAAAAGCTTTTGGCCAGGGTAAATCTGTTCTTTATAAATGAAGAGGAAGCCCGCCAGCTGACGAAAGAGTATAACCTGATAACGGCCGCCAAAATGCTGGCCAAAATGGGGCCGCAGATAGTGGTGATAAAAAGGGGCGACAGCGGCTCTATACTGTTCTACGGCGGAGAGACCATTGCCATGCCCGCCCAGCCGATAGAAAAAGTAGTGGATCCGACCGGCGCCGGGGATACTTTCGCCGGGGGGTTTGTGGGCTGCCTGGCCGCGTCCCCCGACTGGCGGAATTTTAACGTTTTAAAGCGTGCCATGGCCTACGGAACGGTGTTGTCTTCTTTCAGCGTGGAAAATTTCAGCGTCAAAAGGATGGAGAAACTCGCGAAGTCGGATATAACCGGGCGTTACAACAAGTACGTGAAATCTCTTTCAATAAGTTGAACCCCGTCCCGTGCCTTTCGCGCGTGTGAGACGTTGTTGAATAGTTGACTAACTTTGAGAAACGAAAATATTTATCAACGGCCAGCCGCTCTCCCTTATGCCGCCGGGATCGCGGGGTATCAGGTTTGACATCTCCAGAAATGTATCCAGCGCCTTTTGCAGTTGTGCTTTTATAATTTGATTTATATCTTTTTTCCGGGTATAAAAACGGGCGTCCGCCTAAGGCGGACGCCCGTTTTTACTATTCGCTCTTCCTACCTTCCTACACCAGGCCCTGGGCCATCATGGCGTCGGCTACTTTCATGAAGCCGGCGATGTTCGCGCCCATTACGTAATTTCCGGGCTGGCCGTTTTCCTTGGAGGCGTTAAGGCAGGCGTTATGGATATTAACCATAATGTCGTGCAGGTGCTTGTCCACTTCCTCGCTGGACCAGCTCATGCGCATGCTGTTCTGGCTCATCTCGAGGCCCGAGGTGGCCACTCCGCCGGCGTTTGAGGCCTTGCCGGGAGAGAACAGTATCTTCGCTTCCTGAAAAACCGTAACAGCTTCGGGAGTGCAGGGCATATTCGCGCCTTCAGTAACGCACATGCAGCCGCTATTTATAAGCTCCCGGGCGTCGCTTTCTCCAAGCTCGTTCTGGGTGGCGCAGGGGAGCGCCACGTCAACTTTAACACTCCACGGTTTTTTGCCCGCTTGGAATTTGGCGCCCTTGAATTTTTCCGCGTAGGGGGCCACAATGTCCTGGCCCGAAGCGCGCAGTTTAAGCATGTATTCCCATTTCTCGCCCTTTATTCCGTCCGTGTCGTGAATGAAGCCGTCGGGGCCGGAGATGGTAACCACTTTTCCGCCGAGGTCGTTCACTTTTTTTACCGCTCCCCAGGCCACATTGCCGAAGCCGGAAACCGCCACGGTTTTTCCCTTAAGGTCGGTGCCTTTGGTTTTAAGCTGTTCCTGGCAGAAGTAAACCACGCCATAGCCGGTCGCTTCCGGGCGAACCAGCGAACCGCCCCAGCTGAGGCCTTTGCCGGTAAGCACGCCGGTGAATTCGTTCTTGAGGCGTTTGTACTGGCCGAACATATAGCCTATTTCGCGGCCGCCCACGCCGATGTCGCCCGCCGGTACGTCCGTGTCGGGGCCGATATGGCGGAACAGCTCGGTCATAAAGCTCTGGCAGAAGCGCATAACTTCGGCGTCGGATTTGCCTTTGGGGTCAAAGTCCGAGCCGCCCTTGCCGCCGCCCATGGGCAGCGTGGTAAGTGAGTTCTTGAAGATCTGCTCAAAGCCCAGGAACTTTAATATGCTGATGTTGACCGAGGGGTGGAAGCGCAGGCCGCCTTTGTATGGCCCGATGGCGCTGTTGAATTCAACTCGGAAGCCGCGGTTGATGTGGGTTTCGCCCTTGTCGTCCTGCCACGGCACGCGGAAGATTATCGCTCTTTCCGGTTCCACTATCCTGTCTAAAATTTTCGCCTTTATGTACTCCGGATGCTTTTCCAGAGCGGGAACCAGTGTTTCAAGCACTTCCTTTACTGCCTGGTGAAACTCTTTCTCGCCGGGGTTTTTGATAACCACGTGATTGATCAAACCGTCCACGTAGTCTTGCACTGAGGTCTTACTTTTTTCTGTGGTCGCTGTTTTTAGCATAAACTTCTCCTTTTTCCTGGTTTTTTGTCTGGCTATACAAATAGATGGTTAAAGTCCCTGCTCAAACCATATTACCACCCTAAGGTTCGCTTGTCAATCGTAACTAGGTTGGGCAGTTATCACACTGCCCGGTGGGAGGCAAGGGCGCCTTGGAAATTTTTAATCTTAATTCGCATCGTAAACAGCGCTTTGCCTCAGCCACCGCGGTTTTTTCCCCGAAAGCGCGCTCCACTAGTTTAAAGTTGTGGCGCCGCCTGCTTACGGGGATAACGGGCACTTCGGACCTTTCCCTGTAACAAAAGTCCTCTTCGCGTCCCAGGCTGGGATACGCTTCATCTTCCGGGAGGAATTTCCGGTTTATCTCCCCTTTGCCGCCCAGATATTTGTCTATGGAGGCCGCGGCTTTCCTGCCGGCCTGTATCGCTTCTATTATGGAAGCGGGGCCGCTTACCGCGTCGCCGCCCGCGAATACCCCGGGCCTCGAACAGGCCAGGGTTTGCGCGTCAGCCTGTATGTTGCCTTTGTTATCCGCCGCCAGGCCGAATTCAGCCGGTGCGTCCGGTTTCTGGCCGATAGCCGCTATTATCCTGTCGGCTTTTATAACTATATTGTTTCCCTCTATGGGGACCGGCCGCCTTCTGCCGCTTGAGTCGGGCTCGCCCAGCTTCATCCTGACGCATTCCACGTTCAATTTCCATTTCCCTGCCGAGATTCCGCATGCGGCCGTAAGGAAGCGTATCTTCACTCCCTCCGCCAGGGCTTCCGCCACTTCCTCCCGCAGCGCGGGCATTTCCTCGCGGGTCCGGCGGTATAGTATGACCGCTTTTTTAGCCCCCACCCTCAAAGCTGTCCTGGCCACGTCCATGGCCACGTTCCCGCCGCCTACGATGAGGACTTCGCCCTCGAGGCCGGTTTTCCTGCCGTAACTCACGGCGTTAAGGAAAGAGATGCCGTCGAGCACCCGCGGGTCGTCCTCGCCGGGAACGCCCAGTTTAATGCCGGCGGGCGCCCCGGTGGCCACGAATACCGCGCCGAAACCCTGCTTGAATAATTCATCGAGCGACTTTATTGCCGTGTTCGTTCTTATTTTCACTCCGACGCGTTCTATTTCACCTATCTCTTTCTTCAAGACGTTCCGCGGCAGCCGGTAGGCAGGAATGGCTGCCCTCAGCATGCCGCCCGGCTCGCTTTGCGCCTCAAAAACCGTTACAGCGTGCCCCGCGAGTCTCAGGTACCAGGCGGCGGTCAGCCCTCCCGGGCCTGAACCCACTACAGCCGCCTTTTTGCCCGTGTCAGGCGCGATAGCGAGTTTCGCGCGCCACCTGCCCGTATCCCGGTCCGCCACGAACCGTTTCAGCGCTTTTATGGAAATAGGGTTGTTCAGCTTGCCCCTGCGGCACGCTTCTTCGCACGGGTGATTGCACGCGTAGCCCAACACCAGCGGGAACGGCACCTTTTCCCTTATAACTTCCAGCGCGTCTTGGAATCTGCCTGCAGCTATCAGCCTGACATAACGCGCTATGTTTATGCCCGCGGGGCAGCCGTGTACACACGGCAGCAGCTTTTTCTCGCGGTCTTTTTCCTCAATTTTTTCCTTGTCGTACAAGGCTCCCGAAGGGCATACCTCAACGCAGGCCAGGCAGAATTTGCAGCCCGCGTCTTTCAGCGGCGTGCCGCGGCCCGTGCCCACAATGGTTTTTATGCCGCGGTTTACAAGTCCGATCGCTCCCGTTTTCCTCACCTCACCGCACATTTTTACGCAACGCCCGCACAGAATACATTTATCAAGGTCCCTGACAAAAAACGGCTCGTTTAAAAGCGGGGGAATATTGGCGGGCCTGGGAACAAATCCCGGCAGCATTTCCTTAATACCGATGTAGTCGGCCACTTTCTTCAATTGCGACGATTTTTCCGGTTCTCCCGGATATCCGCTTAAGGTAAGCCACATGATATTCTGTCTGAGTGCTTTAAGTTTCGGGGTATCGGTTCGCACTACCATAGCCTCACGGACCGCTGTAGTGCAGGCGGCGGGGAAACCTCTGGCGCCTTCTATCTCCACTATGCACAGGCGGCACGCGCCTATAGGGGGTAGATCGGGGCAATAACACAGGTTCGGTATATAAATGCCGGCCTCAAGCGCCGCTTCAAGCACCGTTTTTCCCGGCGCCGCTTCTATCTTTTTATCGTTGATGGTAAGGCTGATCATTTTATCGCCATCACAGGACAGATATTTATGCAGGCCCTGCATTTTATACATTTGTCCTTATTTATTTTCGCGAATTCTTTTTTCTTCCACTCAACAGCTCCCGCCGGGCACACATTAACGCACCGGCCGCATTTAATGCACTTGTTTTGCGCCACTTCAAATTTCACAAGCGCCGGACATACCGAGGAACGGCAGATTTTGTCTTCTATATGTTCACTGTATTCCTCCGGAAAATACTTCAGAGTCGTCAATATTGAATTGGGAGCCGTATTGCCGAGCCCGCAAAGAGCCGTATCTTTTATGGCGTCGGCCATTTCCCGCAGGAACGCGAGGTGTCCGCTCAGGCCTTTGCCGCCGCATATCTCCTCAAGCACTTCCAGCATTCTTTTTAACCCTACCCTGCAGGGTGTGCATTTACCGCATGATTCCGACACGGTAAAATCCAGAAAAAACCTGGCCATATCTACCATGCAGGTGAGTTTATCCATAACAACCATGCCGCCTGAGCCCATAATGGCGCCTGTTTGGGTGATGGATTCATAGTCTATAGGCGTGTCCAGAAGACTTTCGGGAAGGCAGCCGCCTGAAGGGCCGCCTATCTGAACGCCTTTAAAGCCTATATTTTTATGCAGCATTCCGCCGCCTGGTCCGTATATAAGTTGGCGCAGGGTGGTGCCCATTGGAACTTCCACAAGACCCGTGTTCTTAACTTTCCCGGCAAGAGCGAAAACCTTAGTGCCTTTGCTGTTTTCAGACCCTATGGAGGCGAACCATCGGGCGCCTTTCGTAATGATATGGCTGATATTGGCGAAAGTTTCCACGTTGTTGATAAGCGTCGGTTTGCCCCACAGTCCCTGCCGGGCTGGAAACGGCGGTCTGGGCGAAGGCATTCCACGCCGCCCTTCTATTGACGCGATGAGAGCGGTTTCTTCTCCGCAGACAAACGCTCCGGCGCCTTGTTTTATGGTGATGTTGAACGCAAAACCGCTGTTCAGGACGTGTTTGCCCAGGTATCCATTTTTCCGGGCCTGCTCTATCGCCTTCTCCAGCCTTTTTATCGCCAGCGGATATTCCGCGCGGCAGTAAACATATCCCTCTCCGGCGCCGATGGCGTACCCCGCTATTATCATGCCTTCAATTACGGCTTGCGGGTCACCCTCCAGTATGCTGCGGTCCATGAATGCGCCCGGGTCGCCTTCATCTCCATTGCACACCACGTATTTTACGTCGTTTTTCGCGGCCCGGCAGAATTCCCACTTCAAGCCCGCCAGGAAGCCTGCCCCGCCTCTGCCCCTTAGGCCGGAATTTTTAACTTCCTCAATAACCTTTTCCGGCGGCATGGCCAGTACCTGCGTCAGGGCCTTATATCCGCCGCCGGTCGTATAATCGTAGATGTTTTCGGGGTCTATCTCGCCGCAATTCGCGAGAACTATCCGCATCTGTCCGGCAAAGAACTGTTTATAATCCTCTCCCGCCATTAGTTCTTTTACCGGTTCGCCCCGCAGGAGGTGCTGTTCCACTATCTTAGGCGTGTCCCCGCCTTTTACATATTCGTAAGTGGTTCTGTCCCCGCCGGGCGCGACAATATCCACCAGCACGTCCCTGAACAAGCCGCGGTCGCCGGTTCTTACTACCCTGTATTTTCCGGCCAATTTATGGCGTTTCAGCTCTTTTTCAAAAATGTCCGCCACGTCCGCGGCGCCGGCTGAAAGCCCGCTTGTGCCCAGACATACGAGTATTTTTGTCTTTTCCATACACATTAAAGGCGCTGCCGCAATAGACAGAATTCAGAAGTCAGAATACAGAATTGCGGAACATTTTTCTTTGAGTCTGGTCATTCTGGCTACTGAATTCTGACTTCTGGTTTCTTGAATCGTTACTTTTTTGTTCTATACTTCTTCACCAGTTCTTTCATTGTCCGGATGGTGCATCTTCCATAAAAATCATGGTCAATAACCACGGCCGGCGCCATGCCGCAGCAGCCGAGGCAGGCGACTCTCTCTACGGAGAACATGCCGTCCTTCGTGGGTTTGCCCTCACGGGCGCCCAGCGTATCCGTCATATAATCAAGAAGTTCTTTGCCGCCCATTACGTGACAGGCGGTGCCCTGGCATACTTTGATTATATGCCGGCCCTGCGGGGTCAGATAGAATTGGGCGTAAAACGTCAGTATCCCGTAAATATCCACTGGATAGATGGATAATTCTTTGGATACAAGGTCTATGGCCGAACCGGGGACGTATCCGTAAGCCGCCTGGATCTCCTGCAACAGCGGGATCAACACGCCTTTTTTATTGCGGTATTTTTTTATCAGTTTTTTTGCGGCGGCAAGATTGACTTTCATTCGTTTAAGTTCCGGTTACCAGATCCGCGGCTTCGCCCATGTATCAGAATTATAATACTTCTATGTAAAAGTTTGCAAAACACGCTTCCCCAACCGGGGAAAATTGCTAAACAGCGGGTAAGCGGGACAATCCGCCGTCAGCGGGAGGCGGAGGGCGGATTTCTCACGGAAACGGCCGGTATATTTTGTGTAAAATATCCATATGGCGCTTATTTACGCTATGCTTGCGGCTTTTCTTTTCTCGCTTTCAATACCGCTCGGCAAGCTTTTGCTTGGAAAACTGGCCCCGCTTGAAATGTCCGCTTTTTGCTATCTGGGCGGCGCCCTGGGTATTTTTTGCTGGCGTATTGTTTCACCAGGCGCGTCCGCCTTAGGCGGACGGCTTGCCGGGGAAGATCTTAAATGGGTGGCAGCTTTTACGTTTTTCGGCGGTGTAGCGGCGCCGCTGTTTTTGTTCGAGGGTTTGAGCTTAAGTCCTTCCTCGCGGACAGCGCTCATGCTGAATTTTGAGCTGGTATTCACTTCTCTTATTGCCGTTATTTTGTTCAAAGAGCGGGGCGGCCGGCGGCTTTGGGCGGCGGTGGCTTTGGTCACCGCCGGCGCTTTCAGCCTCGGCCTTGACGGTGGGGGGGCGCCGGAAGCGGGGAAAGGTCTGATCCTGGTGATACTTGCGAGCCTTGCCTGGGCTTTGGACAATAACTTTACGGCAAGGGTCTCCGCGAAAGATCCGCTTACGCTTGCCGCCATAAAAGGGGTGGCCGGCGGGGCGGTGAATCTGGCTTTGGCGTTGGCGGTTTATGGCCGGGTTGCTCCGGCCGTGCCGGCTATTTTGGCGCTGGCGCTTGGGGCGTTCAGTTACGGGGCAAGCCTGGTATTTTTGATATTTGCCATGCGCGAGCTGGGCGCCGCAAGGGCGGGGGCGTTCTTCGGTGTGTATCCTTTTATGGGGGCGCTGGCCGGGCTTTTGTTTTTAAGCGAGCCGCTGAACGCGGGCTTTATAGCGGCTTTCATTTTTACCGCTGCGGGCGCCGCGCTTCTTGCGGGTGAATGCCACTCACACCGGCATATTCATGCGGCAACTCAGCATGAACACGCGCACTTGCACGACGCGCACCATAACCATCATCAGGGTGACGCAGATTCTCCGTCCTGGCACAGCCACCGCCACGCGCATAGTCCGCTTTCCCACGAGCACGGGCATATACATGACGAGCACCATCCGCATGGGCATAATCAAGTGATTAAGTGATTAAGTGAATCGTAATTTAGTTCAGAAACTATAAGCCTAGTCACTGCCCCTCTCACTCAATCACCCAATCACTCAATTTGCTAATCGCTCCACAGTTGCAATGACTTTTTAAACTGATATAATGTTTCACACCAACGTAATGAAAAAGTTCACTTTTGTCTGCGCCGCGGCATTTTTCTTTCTGCCTGTAAAGGCATTCTGCGGGGAGTTTAAGGACTCCGGAGCTGTCTTCTCGGTCGATTTTCCTTCCGGGTGGACGCAAGGAAAAAGCAACGACCCGAGCGCTACCCTGCGGCTTGAAAAAGGCGCGGCTTTTTTTGAATTTGCCAGGCTGGATTCGGAGCTTAGCGACTATTATTTGAAGGCCCGCGTTAAAGAACAGGTGGATTCGCTCCGGAGCAAAGGCACGAGCCTCGCGGGCGAAATAAAGTCTGTCAGCCTGCACGGAGTTTCTTCCGCCTATTATGCCTCCTATGAGTCCCTGGGCGCCTATTGTTATATGGCGTTTTTTACCTATAACGGAGTGTCTTATGCCGTTTCCTCCAGCGGCTCTGGCGAGGCTGACTTCAGGGCGGTTATGGGAACGCTCAGAAAGCCGGGTGAAAAAATTGAGTTTTCCAGGCCGCCTAAGCCGAAAAAAATAAGGGCAACTAAAAACAAACAAGCCGCGGAAGATGAAAGCGGTGTGCAGATCTTTAAGGAAGACGATCCGGTCCCTTCCACGTTGCTCAGGGCTAAAAAAGCAAGGGCGGATGAAAACAAAAAAGCAGCGGAAGATGAAAGCGCAGTGCAGATTCTCAAGGAGGATACGGAGGCGGTTTTTACGGCATCCGGGGCGGTTGCCGCCGCGGCTTCGCAGGCAGAAAACGCGCCGGCGGCGCCTGCTTTGTCTGAAAAAATAGGCGCGCTGTGTGAAAAAACAAATTCTTTTCTTTCGGAACTCGCGGCCAAAACCGCGTCCGCGGGAAAGGCGCCGTACCTGGATAGAAAACCGGTCAGTATCTTTGTTTGGGGAGTGGCTATTTTACTCTGGCTCACCGGTTCTTTTGTCGCGATAGCGCGGGCCGGCGTTTATCAAAACCCTAAACTGCTGCCGCCTTCAAAGGATGTGCCGCCGGATTTCTTTTTTCCTTTTCTGGTTTCGCGGCTGGCTACGCTGAAAGACGTTACCTATAATATAACAACCCGGCAAAAGCAGCATCTACAGGCCGGCTTTTCATCCGGACATGAAATGTATTTTGTGGCGGCCGTTTATGGAGCGCTGATGTTTAATTTTGTCTGGAGCCTGCTTGCTTTCAGCGGACGTTCCGGGTTGATAGTTAACGGCCTGCTCGCTCTTCCCGGGGGCCGCTTCTTCGCGTCTTTTCCGGAGGTGGTTTTTCTTATACCGCTGCTTATAGGGCTTGTCAAATACGGCAACAAAAAGCATGTTTTACAGCTTTTTGACGCGCAGTCAAATCTGGTGCTGGAGGTTAAGCGGGAAGTCTCCTACGGACTGCTCCGCGACGATAACGGCAAAGAAATAGCCCGCCTTGTGGCCAAAACCGGCGACACGGGCAGGATGTGGGAATATGTGGACAGCGATAATATGGTGGTTTTTTCCATAAGAGACGATTGCCCAGGAATCCATTTCATGCGGCATGTTTTTGGAAATCTCGGCGGGGCTTTGCGCGCCCGTTATGGTATTTTTGTCCAGGAGAGACGTGCCGGTTTTGTGTTCTTGGATCCAAACTCTTCAAACAAGTTCCAGATACACTTGGACTTTAATTTTGCAAGGCTCGCTCATCCGGCACATATACTTGCGAGCTGCCTTTATATAATTTCAAGAGAAAAAGACCCCGTGTATCCATCGCCGTTTTAAGATGATTAGTTTGCTGGTATGCGGGTAGGCTAGTAAGCTAGTAGGCGGGTATGCTAGTAGGCCTGATTTAGGAATTCCACAGAAAGCCTACCAGCCTACTAGCTTACAAGCGTACTAGCGAAACAACAGTATAATTTTATGAAAATAGGCATCCTCACCGGCGGCGGAGACTGCCCCGGTTTAAACGCCGTGGTAAGGGGCGTTACCAAATCCGCTCTGAAAAAAGGCTGGGAAGTAACAGGCTTCAAAGACGGTTACAGGGGGCTGGTTGAAAACAGGTATATAAAGCTTGAAGACAGGGATGTTTCGGGTATCATTATACGGGGCGGCACTATATTGGGAACCTCCAACACGGCAAATCCTTTTGCCTACACCCTGGAGCCGCTCTCCGAAGCGGGCAGTCCGAAAGATCTTTCCGCTCTTGCGGTTTCAAACCTTAAAAAACTGGGTATCGGCGCTTTGGTCGCTATCGGAGGCGACGGCACTCTTAACATAGCCAAAAAACTGCATGAGATGGGCGTTGCCGTGGTTGGCGTGCCGAAGACCATAGATAACGACCTTTCCGCGACCGATGTGACATTCGGTTTTGATTCGGCCCTTAAAGTGGCTACCGAGGCCGTGGACAAGCTGCATACAACCGCGGAATCCCACCACCGGGTGATGATTCTTGAGACCATGGGCCGCTATGCCGGCTGGATAGCGCTTCGTTCCGGCATTGCCGGAGGTGGAGATATAATTCTTATACCTGAAATCCCCTACAGGGAGCAGGATATAGTGGCGGCGGTGAATGAGCGGCGCGCCAAAGGAAAAAATTTCAGCATTATAGTGGTTTCCGAAGGAGCCAAATCTGAAAAAGGAGAAATGACCGTCAGCAAAGTTGTTAAGGGCTCGCCTGACCCGTTAAGGCTTGGCGGAGTATCTTATAAAATAGCCGGAATAATTGAGGGAGAAATAAAAGTTGAATGCCGCGTGGTTGTGCTCGGACATCTTCAGCGCGGAGGGGAGCCCACTCCATTTGACAGGTGGCTTTCCACCGGTTTCGGGGCGTACGCGGTCGGGCTTATTGAGAAAAAACAGTTCGGGCGCATGGTCGCGTTCAAAAATTTCTGCTGTACAAGCGTCACTCTTAAAGATGCCGTGACGGCGCTCCGGCGGGTGAGGCCTGACTCGCAGGAGGTTCTTACGGCCTTAAGCGTGGGGACGTCTTTCGGTAATTCAAGGTATAAGGTTTAGAGGTTCACGGTCCAAGGGTTCACGGTTTAAGATTATTTTTTCAGCCGTTGAACCATTTTCGCCGGAGGCGGATCCGCCGGGCTGTTTGGCGGAAAACCGCTGAACCGTGAACCTGAGCAGTCACAATTTAAGCGGATTAAGAGGATTAAGATGACTAATGATCTTCTGTTTGGGCTCAACACCGCGTTTGAGATAGTAAAGGCTGGGAAAAGAAAAATTTACAGGCTGGTTATTTCACGCGGAGAGCAGGATAAAAAAGTGCACGAATTGGTGACGCTCGCGCGGGCCCGCGGCGCTGCGGTGGAGTTCTCGGATCCCGGTACGCTTGAGAGGCTTGCCAAAGGCGGAAACCATCAGGGCGTGATACTTGAAGCTGAGCTGGTGAGAAAACTGGATATCACCGAGGCTTTGGCGCTTGAAACCGATCTTAAAAAAACCGTCTGGGCCGCGCTTGACGGTATAACCGATCCGATGAACCTTGGAGCTATAATTAGGAGCGCGGCCTGCTTCGGGGTTTCTGCGATAATCATTCCGGAGCGGCGCAGCGTGGGCGTTACTCCAACGGTTCAAAAGGCCGCCTCGGGGGCGCTTGAAAAAGTGAATATCGTTGAATGTGTGAACCTTAATCAGACCATATTGGCGCTGAAGAAGAAGGGTTTCTGGGTTTATGGCGCCGATATGGAAGGTAAGCGCCTTGACAGTGTGGATTTTGCGCTGCCGGCTCTGGTAGTAATAGGCTCGGAGGGGTCGGGTATGCATCTTAAAACCCGCGAACATTGTGATGCGGTAGTTTCCATAGCGCAGAAAGGCGGAGTGGAAAGCTTGAACGCTTCAGCGGCCGCCGCGGTTGTGTTCTACGAAATCTCCAAAAAAATATAAAATCGGGGCTGATGAATAATTATCAGTCCCGAAAAGAAAGGGCCCGCGAGATACCCGTTTTATAAGGGCCGCGGACCCGCTTATAGTCTAGCAGAAATATTTTATTTGTCAAGACTTGGAATTATTCTGCTAATTACGAATTAAAAATGCACATCCTGTTTTTTATGTAAATTCACCGTCAACTTTATCCTGTCTATTTTTATATGTCGGTGCCCCGCCCTTTCCATGATAAAGCCCAATCGCCCGCCCAATAATGACTGTGCACTTTTAAAAAATTCCTAACAGACCTGGAATTATCCAATGCAAGATGATCAGGGGATAATTATCTGTCCAGAGTTCGGGATATTCAGTGTTCACGGAGGAACTACGCCCAGGCAGGCCGCAATTTCCCGTCTGGCATCTACAGAGCTTTAATGTCCTAACCGGGTTTGCGGAGATAGGCCGTAATGCGGTCTTGTATTTCAGTCTTCAGAGAGACGGGCTCAAGCACTTCAATGTCCGGCAGCCATTGCAGCACATGCGGTATGATTTCCATGGGATGTGCCGCGGAGCTTTCCAATATTAGATATTTGGAGTTCTCCTTTATCGTTTTCTGGCGCGGAAACACCTCTTTACGTTTGAAGAAATCCGCCGCCGGTCCCTTAAGGCGCAGCCGCACGCGCAGGCCGCGTGAAGCGGTAACCCCCCATATAGAAGTGGCTCCGTCAAGCAGCCGGTCCAAGACCTTTTTTGGCGGAGGAGAGAATTCGGCGCTCAGTACATCCAGCTTTGTTATTTTATCGGCACGGTATTTCACAAAAGCATCCGCTTTTTGGGCGCGCTTTTCCGCCAGAGGCGGAGCCGCCGGCTGCCTGCCCGCCGTCTGTGTGGCGGGTGCTGCGAGCAGATAAAAAAAACCGTCGCTGAAAATAAGTTTCAGGGGGGCAAGTTCCCGGTCGCTGTTCCCCCTTGTGGAATTATAGTTGATCTTTATTTTTCGTCTGTTCTCAATGGCAAATTCCAGGTCTTTCCGTATTCCGGAGTCCAGTGTCTGCCGGGCGCGCTGTATAATGGCGTGAAAAGGGGAGTCAGACCCGCTGGAACCCGTGAGCCTTGAGAAAATCTTGTCAAAAGCGGTTTCCAGCGTTCCGCCCATCTGGGCCGCCATGTCGTGCATTAGCACCAGCACTGAAAACTGCTCATTTGAAAGCTTGAGGTCCCTGAGCGAGATTCCCGGCGCGAACTGGTAAACGCCTTTCCGGAAAGTGTCCAGCCCAAAACCGGTCATGTTTATTCTTTCCAGGTCGCGTTGCACTGAACGGATGGAAATATCAAATTCCGCGGCAAGGTCGCTGGTTTTCACCGGCCCGGTGTTGAGCCGGCTTATTATGTTGAGGATCCTGAAATATTTTTTGTCGCCTTCGGTTCTTTTTTTAGCCATAAGCGCCGTCTTTTTGCAGGTTGGATTGTACAGATTAGCCTGATTTAGGGTGCAACCGGTTGTTTACTCCGGAAATGTTTTTGAGTTTCAGTGGAAAACCGTGATTCAGCAGCCGGTCAATTGCATTCTGCGGGTCAATATCATTAGAGCGGCCCTTTATAAAAGGCTTGCAGCCGGATAGTTCATATATGGCGAACTTTGTAAATCCTGACAACTTCCGCGCTTTACACTGCCGGAACACCGCTTCGTATCTGGCTTGTGCCCAAGCATTATCGGTCTCCCTTCCTACAAGCCGCAATGGAGCCTTGCCGAATATCTCAAGGGGCATGCGGTAATCTGCGGCATCTTTTTCTGAATACCTGCCCAGGCCCACAAGTTTATCCAGATTGGGAGAAAGATCCTGCAGCGAAACCACGGTGCGCTCTGTAAGGAAATTCCACATATTCAACTCATCCAACCCTTCAACCAGATAAACAGGCGGCGTCTCACCGTAAACACTTGGGATTTTGTCATCGGCAAGCTTTACGGCCTTGTATCCTGATTTATCATGATAAAAACTTGCCTGGAATTCACCTTGGTGCAGCGCGTCAGCCATAGGCTGCATGGAGGCGATTACCGCAGTCAGGCAGACCGCGATGATTATTTTGGGTTTAAGTATGCCCGCAATCAATGAAAACCCATAGCCCGCCAAGACCGCAAAAACAGGATATCCGTGAATAAGAAATCTCATTTCCATGTCTGTGTTATGCAAAAGATAAGGGGAATTTAGAAGCGCAAAAGTTAATGCCAGAAATACCATTTCCCTTATGTGTTTTCTCGCGCCCGTCAAAAAAGGCAGGATCATTAAAGCCAGCCCCAAAAGCCCCCTGCCGGAAAACCAGCATCTGAAGATTGCCCCGCTGTTCCTAACAATATTGACCAGCATAAGAATTTGTGGATTAATGTGCCCTGTAAAAATAGACTGTAGGAAATGTGCCGTTAGGAGGTCATGACGATAAATGCAGTATCCTTGGATCGGACCGGGAGAATAGAAGCAATCCAGCCCGCGGTAGAGATTGAAATAATATACACTTCCGAAAAAGGTAAGAGCGGCGCACGGGATCAGCCATTTTAAAAACTGCCTTTTATCCGGACTTGTGCCTTTGTTGAGCAGCATAAAACCAATCACAAAAATCATGATATATATGCCCAGATCCTGCCGTATGTTTATAAGGAAAGCTCCCGTTAAAAGAGCGGCCGTGTGCATCTTCCAATCATCCAGCCGAAAAGAAATTACTGAAAGCGTAAGAAAAACAGCCGCAAAGCCACAGGCTATCATCGGTTTGCCTTTGTATACCACAGTGTTTAAAAATATATCCGGAGAAAATATCAGTACAAACACGGCAGCCAGTGCCGCCAACCGGCTCTGAAAAAGAGCATAGGATAGATGAAAAACAGCAATGGAGGCCATGGCTGCGGAGCAAATGCCCAAAATGGACGCTATTTCCGGATCAAAACCGAATTTAAGGAAAAAACCGGCTAAAATAACCTGCCATGTTGTGCCATGCCGGAATGAGTCCGCAAAAAGCGGTATGTTTCCTACAGCCAGGAGTTTGGCCGAATAAAGCTCTTCCCACTCGTCAGATTGCCCCAAAAAAGGCTGATTGAACACAAAAGCTGCGATTAACTGCGCTCCCACAAGCACGGCTAGCCACAAATAGGCGTTTTTGTCCAAACCGGCAAAAAGTGTTCTGATTTGCTTAAGACTCAGCGCAACCAGGACAATAATTATCAACGCCTGGAGAGATGATATAGCCAAGATGTTGTGCAGATAATATCTTTCCAGATTTTCAAGAAGCCAATAACTTTTCAGTGTGTTGAATATCATGGCTATAAATCCTGCCCCGGCGGATGAAACAACTCATAAAATTTGCCCAGCCCTTTTGGCAACAAGGCAAAGCTCTATACGCTACTCTCAAGCCTATCGGCTGAAGCTCTAAGCCAAAAGAGTTGGGCAGGTTCTATTCAATTATACAAATTAGTCTGATTTAGGGGGCAACCGGCTGTTTTCTCCGGAAATGTTTTTGAGTTTCAGCGGAAAACCGTGATTCATCAGCTGGTCAATTACATCCTGCGGATCAATATCATTAGAGCGGCCTTTTATGAAAGGCTTGCAGCCGGATAGTTCATATATGGCGAACTTTGTAAATCCTGACAACTTCCGCGCTTTACACTGCCGAAACACCGCTTCGTATCTGGCTTGTACCATATTATTAGGGGTCTCCCTGCCTACAAGCCGCAACTGAGCCTTGCCGAATATTTCCAGGGGCATGCGGTAATCTGCGGCATCTTTTTCTGAATACCTGCCCAGGTACATAAGTTTATCCAGATTGGGAGAAAGACCCTGCAGCGAAACCACGGTGCGCTCTGTAAGGAAATTCCACATACTCAACTCATCCAACCCTTCAACCAGATAAACAGGCGGCGTCTCACCGTAAACACTGGGGATTTTGTCATCGGCAAGCTTTACGGCCTTGTATCCCGATTTATCATGATAAAAACTCTGCAGGATTTCACCTTTGTGCAGCGCGGCAGCCATAGGCGGCACGGCGTAGATTACCGAAACCAGACAGACCGCGATGATTATTTTTGGTTTAAGAATGCCCGCAGCCAGTGAAAACCCAAAGCCTGCCAAGACCGCAAAAACAGGATATCCGTGAAGAAGAAATCTCATTTCCGGATCTCCGTTATGCAAAAGATAAGGAGAATTCAGAAGCGCAAAAGTCAACGCCAGAAATGCCGTTTCCCTTGTGTGTTTTCTCGCGCCCGCGAAAAAAGGCAGGATCATTAGAGCCAGTCCCAAAAGTCCCCTGCCGGAAAACCAACAACTGAAGATTATTCCGCTATGCCTTACAATACTGGCCAACATACGAATTTGTGGATTAATGTGCCCTGTAAAAATAGACTGTAGGAAATGTGACGTTTTAAGTTTATGGTCATAGATGGAGTCTCCGACCAAACCGTTAGAATAGTTGCAGTCCAGCCCGCGGTAAAAATTAAAATAATATATACTCCCGAAAACAGTTAGAGCGGCGCACGGGATCAGCCATTTTAAAAACCGCCTTTTATCCGGACTGGTGCCTTTGTTAAGCAGCATAAAACCAACCACAAAAATCACGATATATGCGCCCAAATCCTGCCGGATATTTATAAGGAAAACTCCCGTTAAAAGAGCGGCCGTGTGCATCTTCCAATCATCCAGCCGAAAAGAAATTACTGAAAGCGTAAGAAAAACAGCCGCAAAGCCACAGGCTATCATCGGTTTGCCTTTGTATACCGCAGTGTTTAAAAACATATCCGGAGAAAATATCAGTACAAACACGGCAGCCAGTGCCGCCAACCGGCTCTCAAAGAGAGCATACGATAGATGAAAAACAGCGATGGAGGCCGCAGCCGCGGAGCAAATGCCCAAAATGGACGCTATCTCCGGATCAAAACCGAATTTAAGGAAGGAACCGGCTAAAATAACCTGCCATGTTGTGCCATGCCGGAATGAGTTCGCAAAAAGCGGCATGTTGCCTACAGCCAGGAGTTTGGCCGAATAAAGTTCTTCCCACTCTTCTGATTGCCCCAAAAAAGGCTGATTGAACGCAAAAGCTGCGATTAACTGCGCTCCTACAAGTGCGGCAAGCCACAAATAGGCGGTTTTATCCAAACCGGCGAAGAGTGTCCTGATTTGCTTAAAACTCAGCGCAACCAGGACAATAATTATCAACGCCTGAAGAGATGATATCGCCAGGATGTTGTGCAGGTAATAACTTTCCAAATTTTCAAGAAGCCAATAACTTCTCAGTGTGTTGAATACCATGGCTATAGACCCTTCCCCGGCGGATGAAACAACCCTTATAATTTAATCCGCCAGACGCGGGGGGATTTTTTAAAATTTGTAAAACCGCCGCTTTTTGGCCGTTTGACGTACACCGTCATGACTGCACACGACGGCGCCTACGCAAGTTATTGTATTATATAGTAGCATACTTCTTGCAAATTTCAGGGATGTCCGGCGGCAATTCCGCAAACAGCTCGGAATTGCCGGCGCCTCCTTTTCAAATTGACTCGGGAGGCATAAATAAATATAATTATCAGACTCGCGGGCGTAGTTCAATGGTAGAACACTAGCCTTCCAAGCTTGGTACGTGGGTTCGCTCGCCACTACGGCTCCGGCGAGCGGCCGCTGAAATAGCGGCCGATTCCCACCGGCGAATTTCGCGAGATGGTGAATGCGGGCGTAGTTCAATGGTAGAACACTAGCCTTCCAAGCTTGGTACGTGGGTTCGATTCCCATCGCCCGCTCGCGCTGGGGTAGCTCAGCTGGTAGAGCATCTCCATGGTAAGGAGAAGGTCGTGGGTTCAATCCCCATCCCCAGCTTACTTTAAAGGAAGGCGGAAGCGGCGAAGTAAAAGCGGAAGCTGGTAAGCTAGCAGGCACATTAAAGAACGCCTTAAAAGGCATACCCGCCTACTCGCATACTAGCCTACCAGCAGAGTAGCTATCTTCTTAAGGAGATGATTCATGGCAAAAGCAAAGTTTGACAGGAAGAAACCGCACGTGAACGTGGGCACAATCGGCCACGTGGACCACGGCAAAACCACGCTTACGGCGGCTATCACCAAAGTGCTGTCCAAAACCGGCGCCTC
>Ga0209417_1000482_pt1 | contig 93301 bp, 98 predicted proteins | sample RifGroF2_FD_184002 | JGI IMG/M metagenome (GOLD analysis project Ga0209417, IMG submission 184002) | Groundwater microbial communities from Rifle, Colorado, USA - Groundwater F2 (SPAdes) (version 2) | ecosystem: Environmental > Aquatic > Deep subsurface > Groundwater | place: Rifle, Colorado... | reverse complement strand
CACTAACGAAAACATCTTCTCTTTCTTGTCCATGATTTTTTTAACCACAAAAGTATCTGGATTCTTATAAAAGATAAAGTTGTACTTGATGGGGTGGATACATCCGTGGCAAACATCCGGGACATCGTGTTTTTCCCGCGGTTCTGTACATAAAAACTGCCCAGATATTCTGGTTTACCGGTCCGGTACATATCAACAACAACTGCCTGTTGCCACATCTCGCGGGATTCGAATTTTCCCATGAGGTTGGATTCGTTAAACAGCACTTGTCCATATACCGCCGATTTTTTATTTACCTGTAAAGGAGGCGCATCCATTCTGTGGTTTCCGTCGGGGAGCAATCTTACCTGTACCTGTGCCCTGGATATGGTATCAATCGTATGAAGCTTTCGCAAAAGGGCAAGATTACTGTCCATTACCAGGAATTCATTGCGATAGGCATAGATATAGGTAAGCATCCCGGATATATCGTCACGGAGTAACTGCCCGTCGGTATCAAACACGCCATCAACCTGTTTTTCCAGCAGAGTTTCGTTAAGTGTCACTTTCGGGTTTTGATTCAGGCATAGTTTCCCAAGTACCTGTGTTTTGGTTTTGCTGCTTTGAGCCCTGAAAACAAAATTTATTGAATCAATAACCTCCAATTGTGAAAAATAACTGTCTTCAAAACTGATGGTATGGGCAAGCGAATCGCCTAACTGCCCCCGATAAATGACAGGCACATTGCCGTCGTACATGTAAAAATAAGGTTGTAATACTCTTACTTGTATAGAACGGAACGGATGTCCGGTATGATCAATTCTTATTTTAACAGCCTTTTTCGTTGTCAAAGCAGTGTCTATACTGGTAATTACCAATGGAGTGGTCACATTCCCCAGGTAGATTTGCCCGCCGGATATTCCGGCAAAATAGTAGGAGTTTACTCCCAGGTCATAAGCCTTTTCATCTCTTATCGGGTGTTGTCCAAACCGGCGGATAAAGTTGTTTTCCTTTTTTATAATGTGTTCTGAAGACAGGAACAGTCCTGTTACCAGGCATATTGCTGCAATAGAAGGCAGTAAGCTTTTAATAACGATCATGTGGGTCCTGCTGCCTTTCTCTTTTTCTAAAATGAGGACAGCAACCATGGCCAGTGCAGTAAAGAAGATATTAAAAATCAAATGTTCTGTCCATCCTAACTTTTCAATAATACCACCACAGGAACAAGGGATAAAATCGCTGTAATTCAATATCAGGTATATGTATACCGTAAAAGCAACCATCAAAAAGAAAGACGCATACAGGCCGGTAAGGCGGTAGGTTTTGAAGCTTAAAAGCAGGACTATCAGCAATTCCAGACTAATCACAGTCGGAGCGATCAAGCCGGCATAAGCGCTCAACAATGGCGATTGCGCCAACTGTACCCGGAAGTTCTCAAAATCGAGCAGTTTGCTCAGTGAAGCATACACGAAAAGCAGGATATAAAGGTAGCATGTTACCTGAACAAACAAAGACTGGTATTTTGACAGGAGCTTTTGCATGGTTAAACTTCTAAGGCCGTTTTGAAAATTTCCGTGCCATACCAAAATTAGATGTGCGCCCGCTCTTTCTGCTGAAAGGGGATTAATAAAAGACTGAATCCTGATTAAGAAAATTCTGAAACCGGGATAAGGATTCACACAGCCTGTTGCAGGGGAAAAAGTACAGGTGTACAGGAAAGCATACCTCACAGAAACCGGGACGCACTAAAGGAGTCATCAAGTCATAAAAGGCAACAAGGCAGGTATGAACAAGCAGCATAAAATCAGGGGTGTCCTCGTACTTTGATCATTTTACTAAGTGTCTGCGGAGTTACATTTAGGTAAGAAGCAATAATCTCTTTGGAAATTTTCAGTTCAATACCCGGATGGGACGTCAATAAATACAAGTACCTGTCCCAAGGCGGGACTCCGGCCAGCTGACGAGCACGCTCGGAATAATAAAAAACGTACTGCAGGGAGATACAGCGGGCAAAAATCTCAGTTTCCGGGAATGCTTTAAAAATATCCTGAAGATGAACGTACGAAATGGAAAGCAACAAGCTGCCTGGCATCACTTCAATGTTTACATCTGAGGCATTGCGCTGAAAAAAACTGACCGGATCACAAACAATACTTTGCTCATTCCAGAGTATTGATGTCATTTCCCTGCCTGTCCGGTCACCAAAATAAAAACCCCTGACAATGCCTCTTCCAACAAAATACAGGTAGTCTGAGGTATGCCCCGCATTCAATAACAAACTCCGGTGCCGGTGATCCGTTACGATCAGTCGCTGATCCAGGGCAGCCGTAAGCTCTTTGACATATTGCCTGTCTGTAAGCCTTTTGGGTATAGGCCTCAATTTAAAAATAATATCATATAAGCCGTATTTTTCCATAGTTTTAAAAATTTAAAATCGAGAGTGAATTAATATTGGAGTTCGCATCCCTGTATAAAAAATAGCCGGAGTGCCTTCCCTCGAGGTTCCAACTGATGAGCGGTTACTGTTACTGGCCGGCTAAAGCTTTTCCAGGTCCAACTGGTCAATATCAATGAATATCGTGTGGTTGATCGCCTTGAATTGGATACCAAACCGGGTTTTGCTATGTTGCTTTACCAGGACTCCTTCATATCCTTTTAATGGCCCGGACACAATCCGTACACGTTCTCCTTTCGAAAATTTTGTTTCCACTATGATTTCGCGTCCCAAGCCTAACATTCGCCGGATCCCTTCAACTTCTTTATCGGATAACGTTGATGGTTTTCCTCCACAGCTAACATAGCTGACTACCTGGGGAAGACACTTAATCCAGTAGAGCTCATGGGCATAGGTGTAAACAAACAGGTAATTCGGAAAAAGAGGAAGCTTTATCTTTTTCCTCTGCCGGTTCTTCCATATCCGTATGGATTGGATCACCGGCCAGAATACCTCGTAATTAAGATTCGTGAGAGTCCTGTAAACCCGGTTTTCTGCACGCGGACGCAGGTAAAATATATGCCATTTCTTTTCACTCGCAGAACTATTACAGGTCATGCTCAACTGATTTTTGCCGACTTTATATTTCCTGGCGTAAGACAATGCAAAGGTTTTTAAAATAAATATTTACAATGGTCTTTCTCCATCAGTGCGGTTTAATAAAGGACGAATAAACAACCGCTTTCGATTATTGAAAGATGTTCCTGTTACAAAAAACTCCTAAAAACCCTTTGTTGAATCGCTTAATCGAAATATTCAGCCAATCTGAAATCAGTTGTTGACTGTATTGAAAAAAATAACAAAAAATGTTCGGAAACAATCCGATTGAGACTATCGGGATGATAGCTATTCTGCCGTCAATCTATATCAAATCTGATGCTAACGGTCATGCCAAAGGCTGGTCACTTAGCACAAGCAAGTAATTTATGGAATCCTCAAAACATACCGTACATACGGTATTCAAATGTATGAAATAATTATTCAAATAAAAAATAAAAAAATATCTTCCCTGACTAAATCAACGTCATAATTTTATTAACTTACCGGGCTTTGACCTATAAATCATCATTTTTACGTAAGTTTACAGTCATTAGACCTTTGCTGTTATGACCACAAAAGAACGAATCATTGAAGAAGCCTTTAAATTATTTTTGAATCACAATTTCGAAAAAGTTAGTATCTCCGATCTGGAGCAGGCCGTTGGAAAAACAAGGGGGGCTATCTTCTATTTTTTCAAGAACAAAGAGGAACTGTTTAACGAAGTAATTGACACCTATATTGTCAAAACGCAGAAGCCTTCCAGAAAATTTGTTGTTGACGACAACATCTCCTTAGAACAGTTTATTTACCAATATATCAATGGAATAAATACAACCATGTCGAAAATGTTGTCCTTGTCTGTGGTCAACATTTACAAGGGATATTTCTCTCTATACATGCAGGCTTCGCGTATCTATCCGAACTTTGCTGAAATAATGACCCAAAATTCGGTTGAAGAACTAAACCTTTGGGAAAAAGTGATCAACCGGGCCATACAATCCAAAGAAATAAAAGTTGTAAATACTAATCATTATGCTACTCTTTTCCGGAGTTGTTTTTTAGGACTTGCATTTGACAGATGCCTCTCCTACGGCCTTAATACGGAGGAACTGCTTGCCGTATATCAAAACATTTATAACCAGATAAAGTTAAAATTTTGACATTTTCATAACAATAAATGTAAAAATTGTTTATTTTTACATACCAATTAGTATAATTTATTGTTATGAAGAAAAATGTTTACATCACTTCGGTAAGTAAATTCTTACCCAATTCACCGGTCGATAACGAAGATATGGAAAAATATCTTGGGTTAATCAATTCTAAGCCTTCCAGGACAAAACGCATTGTATTAAAACAAAATGGAATAAAATGCAGGTATTATGCCCTGAATGAAGATCAAAAAATGACCCACACCAATGCGGAACTGGCATTTCTTTCGATCAAGAAACTCTTCCCGGATGAAATCATCCCCGGGGATATTGATGTGATGGCCTGCGCTACCGGTAATCCGGATCAGTTATTACCATCACATGCATCGATGGTACATGGTCTGATGAAAAACAGGCCGATGGAATTGTATTCTGCCTCAGGGGTATGCCTCACCTGCCTGCAAGCATTAAAAATAAGTTACCTGTCTGTCCTGTCTGGAATCTCGTCAAAAGCGATCTGTTCAACTTCAGAATTGGCTTCTCCTACGCTTTTATCAAAAAACTACGAGGAGGAGTATGAGCATTGTTCGCAGGTCGGAAAAGATCCCTATATGGCATTTGAGAAGGATTTCTTACGGTTCATGCTCAGTGACGGAGCCAGCGCAGTATTATTGTCAGACCAAAAGAGTGAGAATGGATTGTCACTCAAGATCGAATGGATTGAGATGACATCTTATGCCCATATACTGCCAACCTGTATGTTTATGGGTGCGGAACTTCGGGAAGACGGGGAACTTATTAGCTGGAAAGAATTTGAAAGCCAGGACTTGATTAACCGCTCTGTATTTACGGTCAAACAGGATATTCGTTTATTAAAGCCCAATATCATTCGATACTGGGTAGATCACATAGAGCAGTGTCTGAAAAAACACCGCGTTAACGCTTCGGAAATCGTTTACGTTATTCCTCACGTTTCATCAATGTTCTTTTATGGCAAATTGGCAGAAGAAATAGAAGCCCGAAACATCGACCTTGGAATACAAAAGTGGTTTACCAATCTTACAGAAATTGGAAACATCGCTTCAGCTTCTATCTTTGCCGCTCTGGATGATTTATGCCAATCAGGACGCTTGAAAGTAAATGACAAAATATTGCTTTTGGTACCTGAAAGTGGACGTTTTTCCTATGGAACGGTTTTATTGACGGTGGAATAATTTTCCTTGTTCATTTTCATCGTTTTTTAAGACAAAAAATAACCGAGTTTAGTTCCCATGACCTCCCCGACTATTTGGGGTTGAGTGACTTTAGCATTTTCAACCGAAACCTTCATGAAAAATTCCGGCCCAAATATTAAAAGGAATGTTTTGAAATTGAGCAAGAACTTGACAAAGCAGGTGGATACAGTTCGAACCTCAAAAATTTGATAGATTTTGCTGTAAAGATATGCCAGAATCCTTTTCTTTTATGGGATTCCAGTGATTTGAACAGTGAAAGGGGATTTCAGAATTTGTTGTTTCCTGAAGGAATTTACAATAACCACGAATTTGATTTAGTTCGAACCTTAAGAATTAATACTTTTTTTTCACCAATCCCTGAATTAGCAAGGATTTTAAAGGGGCAAAAAAGGAAATTCTATCAAACTTGATAAAAAATCCCCACTTTGGTGTAACCCCTATGGTACAAAACTAGAACCATCTTCTAGTAGATTTAAAACTCCTAAGTAATTTATTCGCAGCATAAATCACTTTTTATTTATTGTTTATTCAAGATGTTTTTATCGTTTGTTATTAGTGCCTTTACACTTAATAAGACTTTTAAATATTACTATTGCTACACCTTCTATACAAATTTATTTGCTCACAAATTTTGATTTCCAGTAGCCAAATCCATCTTTCGGATAAATACGGGAGTATCTCCATTTGCAATTTTCCAAAGCACAAAGCAGGTTTTTACTGCCCCGCGCACGGTTTCGTAGCTAACTTCAGTAACCGTTGAGCCGGAAACCGCATCCACCGAATAATAGTGTTTTTCGGCTGCTTTACTGGTCAGGTTTTCAAGCTTATAATACCGAAGGTAAGATTTTGGATTGCCAAGCAACTCGTTTAATTTCTGGTAATCACGGGGCGTGAACGGCTTGTGGTTCAACTTGGTTAAGCCAGTGCCTTCTTCGGTTGATAGTTTCAGGTATTTTCCCTGAGTGTCCCAATAGAGGCGAACATGCATTCTTTCGCACACCGAATCTTCGCAGGGGAACTGATCGATGTCGCGATAGAAATATCGGGTTTGCCCGGCGCTGTCGAGCACCCGAGACAGTACATACGACGAAGAATCAGTCTTTACCTCTATATCAACGATTTTATCGTTGCCGGATTCATCCCTTCCGGTAAAAGTAAATCCCATGCAGCAAAGCAACAGGATCAATCCGGCGATTCGCACCCCAATGGCAATGATTTTAATTCGTTTGTATAATTGAATGTTCATTGTTTTTTTATTTAAATATGTTTTTTATAGCGCTTTTTTCTGCAAACTGCAACTGCGTCTGATCACTTTCCCATGCCCCAAGCCCTATACTCCATGCTTTTTACCTCCAATATTGACATGAATATTAAACCCGATCCGCAAATTTTTCAGCGAAAATCCGGTGTGGTTATTTAAAAATTCTTTCCCCAGGCTAATCTGGCTGCCGTTACTCAAAAAAACCTGAAAATTATGCGAACGGGAGCCCATAATGGTTCCAACCGTCAAAACAGGTTTTGGCTTTTGCGGACTTTCTTCTGAAGCTGATGCAATGCCCAACGGAAAATCGCACGATGCAAAAAGCGACCGTTTTCGGTTCATTCTCCAGGCTACCGACCAGTTTTCGGAGATAAAATCGGAGTATGAATTCTCAGGAACAATATTGAAATGCACAAACGAAGTGTTCGACATCAGTTGCCAGCGCGAAGCCACTTCCCGCGAAACCGCCAGTTGTGCTGTGTAGAAAAACCGGTCGATGAAATAATAATTGTCGCCAAAGAACCTTTTGTCGCGGGCATCGGCCGAAACCGAAAAAGCCAGCGCCATGCTCACCGGCGATTGGTCACCCAGGTTTTGCTGGGCAAATTGATACCGGACTCCCAATTCATGTGTTTTATTGAGCTTTTCGGTCAGGAAAAAAGCTGAAAAATGGTCGCTAAAACCGTGTTCAAAGCCCATTTGCAAATTTGCCGCTCCATAAATTCCAAACCAGTCGTCAATTCCATTGGCGGTAATCCGGTCGAAATAGTGAACGATGAAAACCGATGTCTGTCCTTTGGCAGGAAGATCGGCCGTCTGGTGATTGCCCAACCGGCCTTCCCAAACTGCTTCAACAGGTTTGTCCTCCTGCGCGTTGGCTCTGGTCAGGAACATGATTCCCCAAACCACCATCAGGCATATATTCAATGTATTTTTTTTCATATTAATTCTCTTTTGCACCTTCACCAATCCAACCAATCAGCCGCTGGATTTCGCCTTCGGCCAAAGCTCCCTGATACGGATGCCCGGAACGGATTTTAATAATTAGTGTACTTTTCTCCGGATCAGGAACTGATAGATAATTTCCCATAGTCAGCGATTTATAGGCATAGGCATCTCGCAGATCAGGCAATGTAATGGTTCCGTCGTGGCACGAAATGCACGACGAACGGAAAACCGGCAATACGTCGCCAATGAAACTTTTCGTCACAGTTCCGGTCTCCTCTTCGTTGATCACCACATCGTAGTAGCAACTCTGAAAACCCAGTAAAATCAGGAGGAACAACAGTCTTCCCAATTGCTTATTAATTGTTTTTTGCGCCTTCATTGATCCAGTCTGTAATTAATTGTTTGTCGGCAACAGTGGCCGAACTGCTTGCCGCATGATCGAAATCGATGTCTTTGTTCAGCACTTTGACCAAATAACTGTATGTTGCCGATTCAGGATTTACCCGAATAAATGTTGGACTTTTCACCGATGAAACGCCAACCAGTTGGGCATAACTCTTTCCCGGCATTAGGTTGAGGTTGGCGGCAAGCTGGCCACTCGATCCGCCATGACAAAGAATGCACGAGTTGAGAACCTGCCGCTGAACACGGTCGAAACTGATCAGCGTGATTCCGGTTTTCGACAGCGACAAATCGCTGATAACAGCTTCTTCGCCTAAATCGGCCAAATCGGCTTTGTAATTCGAGTTTTCCGTAACATACAATTTAAATCGGTAAGTTCCCTCCGGAATGGAGCCAATGGCAACCTGTGTATTTTCACCTGAAGGTTTACTCACACCAATACTTGCCACCGGATTTTTCGTATCTCCGGAAGCAAATGCGCCAACACGAATCTGCTGTCCTTCGGGCCAGTATTGGGCATCGGTAAACGACAGCGAAACCTGCACATCCCAATTGGCCTTTTCATCCGGAAAATATTCGTGCGTACAAGCCGAGACAACGACCAAAAGCACGAGCGCTAAAAATGGGTTGATTCTTTTGTTCATAGTCGTCAGAAAGCAAATTGCAGTTGAACACAAGTCTGATGTTCCGACATTCCATTGTCATCGTCATTCGCTTCGGAAACGCTTGCATGACCAGCTTTTCCAAGGTATTGGTACATCACCTGAAGTTTCAGGTTGTGGCCCGACAAATAGTAGTTCAATCCGGCTGAAGGCATGTACAAAATTCCGTCTTCTTTAATTGAATTGCGGTCCATCACATCAATGCGGAGGGCCGGTTGCAATTTTTTAGTTACAAAATATCCGGCCTGAAGGTAACTTCCCCAGAAAGTATAAACAGGCGAAACCTGTTGCCGTTCCACAAAGTCCATGTTCAGCAAATAAGCTTCGGCCGATACGAACCAGCGGTTGTACAACAGCGAAAATTCAAGCCCGGCATGTAAGTCGTTGCTGCTTTCGTAGTTGGCCTCAACTCCATATCCGGACGAGACGGCAACCAACAGCGATTTGCGGTTCAGCTGCGACGGATCGCCCTGATGTTGCGGCATGACGCCCCAGGGCATGTAAGCCAGCCTTCCGGAGTACAACAAAGCAGGCAGCCCATTTTCATCGTTCAGCGATCCGGTGGCTGTATTTACATCGATACCGGTTCCATTGAAAATACCCAGTTGGTATTCGAGTTTCTTGTTCAGCAAGCCATGCATTTGTACGCCAATGTCGAAACCGGTGGAGAGCTTCGGATTTACCGAATTAATGTCGTAGGGCAAATTGACACGTGTTGTGAGCGAGGCTGGTAACAACGGGAAAAGTGTTTGCCCGTTCTGCACCAGAATAGCCTGGTTAAACGGAGTTTTGAACTTCCCGACCCTGAACCGCAGTTCGTCGCGAACGTTGACATCAAACCAGGCCTGGTTAAGCAAAACTGCGCCTGAAGCTGCCGCATTGATGGCCACATTAAATGTGATTTTATTGAACGCTTTTCCGGCGAAACCCACCAGCGCATAAGGAAATTCGAAACCAGAGTTCAGCACATTGTCCTGTTCGGCCAGTTCGAGGCCTTCGTCGTCGTAATAGTTAAAAATAGCGCGGGTTTGCAGCAAAGTATAAGGTTTGAAAAGGAAGTCGCCCGAGCGTGTCTGCCAGGTTATTCCATCTTTTCCGGCCAATGAAATTAGCCCGTTTTCGATGTATTTATCGACTTCCTGCTGTGCTTCCTTTTTTTCTTTTTCCTGAGCCTGAACCAGTAATCCGAAGTTCATCAGAAAAATAAAAAGTATTGTTTTACGCATAATTTTCAGAATTAATAATTGTTGTATTGCGGATTGTGGATGGCTTTGATGGCGATACCTTCGATTTCGATGAGCCAGCCCGGACGGCAAACCGGAGCCTGAACAATGACATACGGAATTTCGGGATAATGGCGGTTGATGTAGTCTTCGGTCACCGCGTAATCCGCGATGTCGCGCAGGTAAACAATCGTATGCGTGAGGTCTTCCAACCGGGCTCCGGCATTGGCCATCAAGGCCGAAATATTCTCGAATGTCCGCCCGATTTGGCCAAGAATGTCGCCCATACAAACGATTTGTCCGTGGTTATCGATACTCGCTGTTCCTGAAATGAAAATATGGCGACGGTCGCCGTAATCCACCGCAGTTCCGCGCTCGAAAGCCACGCCATATTCGTGGGTCGGGTTCAGGTGGGTCAGCGCTTTCAGGAATTTAACCTGTTCCTGACAGATTCCGCCGATGGCATACGCGTCTATCAAAACCGAAACCGAAGGATCGGCATAACGGCCTTCAATGCCCGTGCTGGCAATAAAATGCGTGTCTTTGGTCAGTTTGTGCTGATCGAAAACCCGGTTGCGGGCTTTCACCATTCCGGCGTAATTGTTATCGATGTCGCGCACATAAATCCAGGTACGGATACAGTTTTCAGCAAGCTGAAGATTTTGTACTTTCAATGTTTCCAGGTAATCCTGAAAAATATCGGTGGTTTGTCCGAACGAATCCTGTTGGGAGTTTTTGCTGTGCAATTGGGTCGAAAAAATATGAGAATAGCCGTTGCGCGAAAGGCACAGGCTGTTGCCCTCCTGAATTTTCTGCGTATTCACCCCGTCGAGCAAAGTGGCCAGCATAATTACTTTGGCACCGTTAAGTGGTGTTTGCTGAACAACCGAAACAGCGCTCGTGTAACGTGAAGCCGCAATCCGTTCCTGAATTTCGGTCTGGTTCGAATAGTCGCTTATAAAAAAACGTTTGAAAACAACGGTTTCATCGGCCATTTCCTGCTGCCTGAGGAAGAGTTTCAGCGCTTTTTCAATCGAATTGAGCTGCACCGAAAAACTGGCTCCGGCTTCAGGAGTAATCATCAGGTTAAATTCGGTCGAATCTTCGCCATCGAATCGCGAATAGGCAATCTTGGCCTGATCAAACTGATCCTGATCGAAGATCATTGGGTTGGTTTCTGTTCTGTAAATTGGATTCATTATCTGGGTTTTTGGGTTCTGTATAAAGCTTATAGCGAACGTAGAAACATGATGAGTGTTTCGCGTTCTTCTTTGGTCATTTTGCTGAATTTCCGGCGCGAAACATCGCCTTCGCCACCATGCCACATAATTGCCTCGGTAAAATTACGGGCGCGTCCGTCGTGTAAAAAGTTGCTGTGCCCGTTCACTACTTCCTGAAGCCCGGCGCCCCATAGTGGCGTAGTACGCCATTCGTCGCCCGAAGCGTTGAACTGCGAATAATCGTCGCCCAACTCCGGTCCCATGTCGTGCAGCAGGTAATCGGAATAGGGATGAATGACCTGACTGCCAAGCCAGGGAACACGAGTTCCGTCGATTAGCGAAACACCTCCGGGCTGAGTGTGTAAAGTTGGCGTGTGGCACAAATTACATTTGGCCTGATAGAATAATTCCCCGCCTTTCTGAACCACCGGATTGTTCACTGCCCTACGTGCCGGAACGCCCAGGGCATGAAGGTAAAAATCGACGGCAGCCATTTCTCTGGTGGTTACCTGAATGTTGTAGTTGCCGTTTACCTGCGATTGTCCTTCAGCTATTTCGTGCGGGAAACGGTCGTTGGTAACTCCCAGATCGGAGCTGAAACCCAGTTCAATGGTCAGGTCGGCATGTTGCGCTTTGTGGCCCGACAAACCGAGGTATTTTTTATTTCGTTCGGTCACCCAGTTTACTTTTCCTGAAATGCCGTACTCCGGATATTGAATGCTTGCGAGGCGAAGTATTTCGTTTTGATTGACAGCCATCATCGGTCCCATTCCCACATGGCGCAACGGAACGCGAACGCTCATTTCAATCTGATTCACCGGAATGGAATCGGCGTACCAGTCATAGATTTCATAATGCGGGAAAATCAGGCTGTAAGTTTCCCCGTCAGGAAAGGAGTATTGTTTTTCAGTATAAGTTGCGCGGAGTTTTCCTTCCGGTTTCGATCCGTAAATGGCCTGATCGTGCAGCACCCGGCCGTATTGCCTGAAGGGTTGGTCGTGCGGTGTACGGATAAATGTCAGGAAAGATGAAAAACCATATGGCCCGGAACCTCCGGCGCTGAATAAGGTCGAGCGGGTACGACCAGCATCGTTATGGCAACTGGCGCACGAATAACCGGCATAAACTGGTCCCAGTCCACCGCTGGAAGGACTTTCGCCCGATACACGCGGATCGTCGTACAGCGCATCGCCTTCCAGAAAACGTTCCATCAGGTCTCCTGTTACCCAATCTGACGGTGTGTCGTAAGCCTTACTGGTCGATGTAAAAATGGTGGAAGCTCCGGCTGAAAGTTCCTCCGGAAGGGCTACGCGTCCTCCCGGAGTTAAAATATCAACCTGTTCTTCCTGCTTGCAAGCCTGAAAAAACAGGCTCAACAAAAGAAGAAGGGCAAAAGAACGAAACGACAGAATAATGGCGACTTTTAGCATGTTGAGTTGCACTAGAAACTTCATAATGATGAATTAATATTCACTACACCAAGTAGGTTACAGCTAATTTGATGAAACCACGAAGTGGTTAAATTTGAATAGCCCCGAATGAAATTCGGGTTTGAGATCATTTTCCAGAACAGAACCCTGAAGGATTCAATATCATCTTACATTCTCACCCACCGGTTTCACCGGTGGGTATTCAAATTAAATCCTTTCAGGATTTTGAGCTCACCCTAATCGACCACCAATGGCAATACCTTTTTGGTGAGCACATCCTCCAGATCGCTCATGGCGGCAATGGCAGCGCTTGTTTTTTCGGTATTGTTTAAGCTGTTTCTGAATGGCGCCGGAATATTGTTGATAGCTGTTACGGCAGCGGCAATTTTGGCTTTTACTTCAGCATCAATAGTTGGGTCGTTTGCCTTTACAAATGCTGAAAGGCTCGAACCGGAAGTTGATCCGTTGTAGCCGTTGATGTAAGAGTTCTCAATGCTGCGGACATTGTTGGTAAAGTCAGTCAGCGAGTTCCAGCTAAACCACGATTCCACATCGAGCACATTCTGGCTTTTTACCGGACCGGCAATTTTCTGGCTTCCAACCTCCGCAGCAATATCAATCATTCCCTGAATAATTTCTTCAACAGCGCTGGTCTGCGAAAGGTAACGGCTACCGGCTTTCCCAGCATTTTTAAATTCTTCAGCATAAGAGGTAGCAACCGAAACTTCAATGTTTTCGAGGATTTCAGCTTCCTCAGTTCCGGCTTTAACACCAGCCCAAAGCGCCCAAAGCGTGGTACAGTCGTCGCGCAAAACTTCTGTTACAGCAGCCAGATATTGTTTTTCGCGTGTAGTAACAGCAGAAGCGCTGCGTGGTGATCCATCGCGGAAAATCAGGTATTCGATGGTATGGAAACCCCGCAGCCCGGAACCTAAACTATTCCGGACATAATCGGCGGTTAATTCCTGATTGCTGGCCAAAACATTGTCAAGCTGAGTCTGATCCAAAGGCCATGAATCGAGAAGTGGGTCAAGGTTTTTAAACGATGCCGGGCCAAACAAAAAGGCTTCGCTGCTTTCCCACGGTTTACGGGTTGCTTTCCAGTTGTCGCAAGAGGCATTTAAATCGGTCTGAGAGCCGCTGGTCAAAAAATCTTCGGTAGATTTCAGCAACAATTTTGAATTGTCTTTCATTACTGCATAAGTGGCCACAACGGTGTTGTCCACATAGTCCTTCAGGATTTTGGTGTAGTCGTATTCCTTTCCACCTTCATTATCTGTGTTGCTGTCGTCAGAGCAGGCGGCAAAAAGCACGCTCAGTAAAATAAATATTCCTAAATACTTTTTCATTGTTACTATTTTTATGGATTTAATTATTTCTGAAGGAACCAACCGGTATAAACCAAGGCCAGTCCCAATGTATTTTCGTTGTTGTATTCGCCCAAGCCGATACGGCGGTGCGAATAATCAGCTTTTAAAGCCACCGAAGGCATCAGGTAATAATTGAGGCCAAAGGTGAGAGCATCCCGCTGGTACCGGTTATCGGCGTGCATTCCACCTGCGGTTTTTTCCATCGAATTGTAGTATTCGTACCGGGCAAAAGGAATAATCCGTTCTCCGGGATTATTCAAGCGGAAACTGTATCCGACTTCAACACCGTATGCCAGTGCATTTTTTGCAACCGGAGTGCGGGAGTATTGGATGTTTTTTGAAATGGTTTTGTTGATGGCCGAAATCTGGTACGAGTCGCTCAAATCGCCCGAAATGATATTCCCGCGGACAATCAGTTTTCGGTTGTTGTATTCAAAATCTCCGGAAAGAATACTCACACGGCCATTCAAGTGCTTCATGTCGTCTGCCTTGGCAGTGTTTCCGGCGCTGTTGCCCAAATAACCCGATGCGCTGATCCGCAGGTTGCTCAAACTTCTGTTTTCGATACGCAGAACTCCGGCCGGATCGGTCATTTTTACCTCCTCGAAAATACCCTGTTTCCCTTGGCGCACCCAGTAAGCCGATGTAAATCCGTTGGCATCGAGGCCATTTACCAACATCAACTGATACGACCATTTGCGGAAGTTTCCCAGAACGGAAATACCTGTTTCGTGCCAGGTTAGCGGAATTATGCTGGTTTCACTTTCAGGACGAATGGTTCCGAAATAAAGGATGGATTCGTGGCGGGCATTGGTCTGGCCAACCGGAACAATCATGTGTCCGGCGCGAACTTGCAGCCACGGACGGAAGATCTTGGTAAAGTGCAATTGTTCGAGCACCACCTCTCCGGCTTTTTCAACTTCAAGCTCATATTCTCCGGCCTCTTCGTATTCCAGTTCCATGGCCGAGCCGGTTCCACCGTGTTCAAATTCCAGTTCGGTCGAAAAAATCAGGTCGTTCCTGAATTTATAATCGAACGAAAAAACAACGCGTGGCAGTCCGATTGACGAACGCTTATCAGGTTGCGCCCCATCGCCGTAGTTGTAACGATCAGCGCCAAAGTCCATGTGCCGGAAAAGGATTTCGCCGTACCCACCAAAACGGTACTTTTTAAATCCTTGTTCTATGCGGCTTGTATCAGGCTTTTCCTGGCCGAAAACCACATTGGCTGCCATACCCAATACCAGAACAAAAACAGTAAACTTTTTCATTATTTCTTTGTTGTTGATTTTTCTGTGTGCAAAGCAACCGAAACAGGTCAATCGCATCAATCCCCATAAATAGCGATTAACCATCAACCGATCCCCAAATGTTATGATTGGACACAAAAACCCCTCTGAAATCGAGCAATTGCGAAGTAAAGTCTGATATTTTATGATTGGATTTCAGCCTGAAACAGCTACCCATTAGTTGGGATAGCCACTGGCTTTTTCATTATTTCAGGCGATTGACCGTTGCGAAATTTCAGGATAGTTTTGCATTGTATTCATCGAAAAACCCGAAATATGATTTTACACAACAGCACAACCGGACAAATCTTTATCTGTACCCAATGTCAAAAGATTCATCTTGAATTTGGACATTTTACTATCGATTTCACTTCAGAAGCACAGTTGAAGAATTTCCTGAACCATCTGGAACAGGTTGACGGACTACATTATGAATATCTGAACAAATCGACTTCATATCGCAGGAAAGTAATGGTTCCAATTCCGGACACCGGACTAAAAATGCTTTTTACTTCAAATGAACTGGATGAAATCAGGAATCTGATCCGGGGTTTTATTGGTCGAAACAAGAAAGAATTAGTCTCAGTTACAAGAATAGAGGTCGACATCAGAACATTAATGCTTAAACATTTAAACTGACAGGAATTTTTATAAGTACTGAAAATGAAAAAAATAGCCATTCTTTACGGTTCTGTAACTGGAAATACTGCGGCCACTGCCAAAAGAATCAATAATCAATTGATTGATATGGCTAAAGTTATGGACATTGCTTGTGTCACAGTCGAAATGTTGAGTAAATACGATTTTCTGTTTTTGGGAACCTCAACTTATGGAATGGGTGATTTGCAAAACGATTGGAAAATTTTCCTTCCTGAACTGAAAAAGGCGGACTTGAGTGGAAAAACGGTTGCATTGTTTGGGCTGGGCGATTCTGTCAGTAACCCTAATACATTCGTAAATGGCATGGGGACTATTTATCATGCCTTAAAAAATTCAGGCTGTAAATTTGTTGGCCACTGCCCTACCGATGGATATTCGTTTATCGGTTCAGATGCTCTGGTGGATGGTGAATTTGTCGGGTTACCGCTCGACCATGATAACGAAAACGGTTCGACCGACAGCCGGATTGCGCATTGGTTATTCGAAATAATACCCCATTTGCGATAATTAATTTAACTCATTACAAGTGGGCAACTTTTAAATCAATTTATATCAACCTTATCAATTATCATGATGGTTCATAGTTCAGAATCCAGAAACCAATTCAGGTCGAAACAACGGTTACATTCAGGCAAAATGGATAAATTTTCTTATTTTGTAAAAAAAACAGGCAACATGGCGCATACCGGTGAATTTCTTATTACCGGCGATTTACGAATGGCCGATATCATACACATTAACCAGCGGTTGCTGCTGGTGATCGAACGGTTTGGCATCTCGCTCGGATTTGGCGACAAATCCATCACAGAGGTTTGCGCGAAGCATCAGCTCAACACTTCATTTGTACTGCTTGTACTCAATGTTTTTAACGACCACACTTTTTCAGTCAACGAGCTTTTATCGAAAGAATATATTCCCGAACTGATCGATTACCTGAAAAACGGGCACCGTTATTTTCTGATGGATAAACTACCCTATATCAACGAATTAATCGACCGGTTTATTGAAAAGACTGAGAATCCGGATACCCGGCTTCTGCACTCCTTCTTTCAGGAATATATGAATGAGGTGATTGAGCACATGAACCTTGAAGAACGAACTGTTTTCCCATATATCCTGGCACTTTTCGGTAAATTAACGGGTCAGGAAGTGAACGAAGAATTGCTGCGCTACCAGATTGACGATTTTATTGACAACCATTCGAACATCGAGGAAAAACTTGACGACCTGAAACAATTATTAATCAAACATTTTCCACCAACCAACGACCGGTTTTACCGCAACCAGATTTTGTTTGAACTATTTGATCTCGAATATGATTTGAACGATCACAACGGACTGGAAGAAAGAATATTAACCCCCATAGTACGGACACTCGAAAAAGAAGCCAAAGGAAATGGACAAAACTAAAGTTTTGGTTGTTGACCATTCGGAAATCATCCGGCAGGGAATTCATTCGATCCTGAAAGCGCAATCGTTCAACTACGAGGTCAGTTTTTCTGATAATCCACGTGAAATCAGCGATCGTGTGCGTTCAGGAAAAGTTGATATTTTGCTGGTCAATCCATCGGCTTATTTCGACAGCAAAGGCGAACGGATAAAACTACTCAGGCAGGAAGCCATTAATTTCGGGTTTAAACTGATTGCATTGGTTTATGCCTATTTTGATGAGCAGCTTTTGTCGTTGTTTGACGATGTAATTTATATTAACGACGAGGAAGAAAAGATTTTCAGTAAACTGGAGAAGATTGTTGAGGCAGGAAATGCTTCGTCAGAAGATGATGAAAATGCCAATCTTTCGCAACGAGAACTGGACGTGGTTAAGTTGGTAGCCCTGGGTAAAAGTAACCGCGAAATAGCAGAAGAACTTTATATCAGCATTCATACGGTGATTTCGCACCGAAAAAATATCACCAGTAAACTAGGCATTAAATCGGTTTCGGGACTGACCATTTATGCGGTAATCAATAAGCTGATCGGAACCGATGATTTTAACCGAACAGTATAACAAGGATAAAGGAAAAAGGAAAGCTGGATTACAGCGATTCAATAAACCTTAACAGTGCTTTGCGGTCTTTGGTTGATAATTTCCTGAAATCTTCCTTCGATTTTTCGGCTTCGCCACCGTGCCACAGAATGGCTTCGGTCAGGTTGCGGGCGCGCCCATCGTGCAAAAAACTGGTATGCCCGCTGGTTAAGGCGGTAAGCCCTATTCCCCAGAGCGGACGGGTTTTCCATTCATTTCCGTTGGCCTGGAATTCGCTGCGATTATCGGCTAAATCGTCACCCATGTCGTGCAAAAGCATGTCGGTGTATGGATAAATCTTCTGGTTGCTGATTTCAGGTATTCCGGCGTAAGTTCCGGTGGTAAACGACGCCACATGGCACGACGAACAATTGATCTTCTCAAAGATATGGTGACCGGCAATCACTTGCAGGTCACCAAAATCACGTCCAGCCGGAACTCCAAGTGTCTTCAGGTAAAATACTACGTTTTCCAGATCTTCGCGGCTCACTTCAGGTGAAACTGTATTTGGGTCGTTGTTTGACTGACCGGCAGAACTTTCAACCGGTTTCAGGTAATTGGTCAGCCCCATGTCTTCGTTGTAGGCTCCGGCCGATTGTACCAGAACGCTTGGCGCCCCGGCCTTCCAACCAAAACGCCCGAGTTTCAGGCTTCCTAAAACAATGTTCCAAACGTAGTTCGCTTTTCCTGAAATGCCGTCTTTTTCCTGATCATCGGGATCGGCATTGGCCAGAATTGCACTTTCAGGAATCGCTTCGAGCAAGCCCAGTCCAAATACAGGCATCCCGATACGCGGAGAAATCAACACATTTCCGGGCAAGGGAATATAGGGCGACGCGATGGAATATGTTGGTTTTTGCAAAGTAACAACAGCGCCGTCGGCCAGTGAAAGGCTCTTTTCCTGAAAACTGACACTCATTTTGGCCTCGGGTTGAAAGCCATAAACAGATTGGTGTTGAAGCTGAGTGCCAAATCCGGGCACAGGGGTGGGACCACCATGTTCGTCAGTTCCCTGAACGCTGATTTTCAGGAATAAGCCGCTCAGTCCATTGAGGTTTTCCGGAACCGAAGCGCGCCCGTCGGACGGATGACAACCGTTACACGAATTGTTGTTGAAAACTGATCCTAATCCACCATTTCTTGGAGCCGGACTGGCAACAAATAGCGCCCCAAAAGCCTTATCTCCTTCTAAATGTTTTTCCAGATTTTCGGCGGAAAGATTGGTTGCCGGCAGCCCGAAAGCCTGACTGGTTTTAACAAAAACAGTGGTTTCGCCACCAGCTTTTTCACCATCCAATTGACGAGGTGTATTGTCGTCGTTTTTATTGCACGACAGGATAAGAGCCGCCCAACCTAATACCAGTATTGATTTTTTCATCTTTTCTTAAAAAAAGACAAAACTATCCGGTATTGAGCGCCGAATCAATCCCCATTAGTTGGGATTATTAGCCAGCAAATCCCTACAAAAATTTTAAGTATTGGGTAGTTGTTTTAAACCTTAAAAGGTGGAAATTTCCATCCTTTTCTATGCTTTCAGGTTGCACCTATTTTGCAAAATAGCTCACAACTTCATCGCCTTTCTGCAACGAAAATGATTTGAACCCTTTGTCTTTTAGCATATCAATAATGGGAGCAGGAACAAAAGGTGTTTTTATTTCGAGTATTTCACCCTGTTGAAGTTCTTTAGTCAAGGCAAGGATTTCAGCCATCGGACTTCCTCCTGAATTAATAATTGGCGAAGCATTGAAATGCTGAACGATCTGAGTTTCGTTGAACCAATTGGGTGGCGAAACTACCAGATATTGGGCATTTTCGGATTCACCTCCAAATAAATCTTGCCCCACTTCTTTCCGCAATCGGTTTACCATTTCATCAACTTTCAAGCCTCCCACAATTGCAGCCTGTTGCAACGAAGCCACACGGGCAACCGTTTTCCGAAGAATTGGGTTTTTAAGTTTGGCAAACGACGGAGATAATTCGAGCAAAACATCTTCTAACTGAGGAAAAGCATCCAACAGTTCACCAACCTTTGTTTTTGGCGAAATAATAAGTTTGGGTTCGTTCATAATTATTCCTTTTTTGTATATGACAACAGACGTTGATCGCCTTCCAGCTTTCGCAACTGGGTTAAGTCCTGAGTAAATTCTGTGGTACCCAGGTAATCTCCCCCTTTTCCGCGCATGGCAAAGTATTCAATGTAAATAAACCGTCCCTGCATGTTGATCCAGAAAGCAGCGCTGCTCTCTTTTCCACTTTTAAAATCTTCCAAAATCTGGTCAACCACATGTACGCTTGAAGGTGGGTGGCACATGCGCACATCGCGACCAAGTATAGCTCTGTTTCGGGTAAAAATACGGTTGGGGCTGTGACTGAAGAATTTCACTTTATCATCTTTATCCACGAACGTAATGTCAATAGGAAGTGTCTTAAAAAGAGCTTCCAACTCATCCATTCCAAAGCCGCCCGTTGTGAGCTGAATTGAATTTTTCGTATTGTAAATGACATCGCTTGTTGTTATTCCTTCAGGCTTCCATTCGTCCTGCGGGTCGTAGAGACAATATCCAAACTCCATGGTTTGCTGATCAACAGCATACCAATCTTCATCGGTAAGTTTATCCATGCACATGGGCAGAAGAATTTCCTCCTCTTTCATGATCATGTCGGGGATTGCCTTTGCTGCCGGGAGTAAAATCAGATCAGTAACTATCTGGGCCTCGTCAACAGTTATGTTTCCAGGTGCAGAAACAACCGCAATTGCAGCTTTTAGCTTCTCCCTTATTTCATCGTGTTTTCCCCACATTACTTTCGGAGGTCCGGTTATCTCATATTTTTCAAGAAACGGGAAAAGCAGGTATTCTTTACGCAAGTAGTGCTTGTCAACATCCATCAGCTCGTTAAAGCGCCCGTGAAGTTTCAGAAAAAGATCTTTCATATGATCATCCTGCAGGGATGGAATCTGGCCAAGTAATTGCCCGATAGCATCCACTACTTTTTCCAGTTCCCGGTTTTCTTTCCTGAAGGTATCAACCGGATGGCCGGGAGGAACCGGTTTGGCATGGCTTTGGTCGATGTGTCCGTCAAGCACCATCGAATGTATATCACAAAACTTCAATACTTCTTCTTCGGGCAACCCTTCTGAAATTAACTCTTGCTCAACCTCCACCACTTCATCGTAAGGGATATTCTTCAATACTTCGACCAACCGTTTCCGGACCAAATCGGGGGCTTCGCCCTGGTGAAGCTGCAAAATCATGTGTTTAAGAAGTTCCTTTCGCTTCTGTGAGTTATTAATTAATTCGCTCATATTCAGTTTTATTTTTTAACAAAGTTACGAATGAAAAGTGTTATAAAAATCCCCAGTAATGATGATTTTTAGACCTGAATATCCTAATACCATTATCGCTTTATTGAATATAAAGGTGGGTCGGCAGGGAATGAAACAGTGTAATGCAAAAATCGTTAACATCATATCTTCTGTAGTATTTGTTCCTAATGTTTTGCGCATGATTTCTTTCAGCGTTTACGGACTTATTATACTAAGTAATGAAAGCTATTAAATGTCGTATATTTTTAAACTACTCACCCCACGTCCGCTAGTGGACGTTTCCCCTCTTTTTTTGAAGAGGGGGCAAAGCATCGCAGATGCGACGGGGTGAGTCAAGTAAATGTGAACAAATAAAAATCGCCCGAATTTCATAATATTCAGGCAAATCAACAATTCTTTATCGGTATAAGAACACGAGCCGACCTGAACCACTACTTCGTTTTCCATCTTTAGTTGTTGCACTGATCCGGTAAATATATACACTCCAGATTTCATTTTCATCTGTCGTTCCGCTGGAATCCACTCCAATGGCAAGCTTTCAATACCCTGTGAACCAATTTTTCCTTAACTAAATCTACACGGGAACCGGTAGATTAAAAGACCTCAAATTCCACATCAAAAGTTTCATCAGATTAGTTGTAGGTGAAAATGAACCATGTAAAAAACAAACAACAAAAAAAGTAATTACATTAAGTCTTCAACCAACACTATTAGTAGATTTGAAAGTTGATTGTAATGATTTGAATATCACATATTTGATAATAAAATCAGATTACAAAACATGATGATTCCTATGACCCAATTATTAATTTTTGATTTCTCAACTGCTGAAAATCCAAAATAAGAATATGTTTATTTTCTTTGTGTTACCCAATTATCAAATAGGCTTGTTATCCTGATAAACATGAACGACTCTTCAAATAAAATAATAATTGCCGATTCGCAGTTTCTGGTAGTTGAAACTCTGAAAACACTACTGGGAAAAGACAGACGTTTTATTATTGCCAGCGTTGTAAATTCAAAATTCGAACTGATAAAAGTTCTGCAACATGAAATTTGCGGACTATTAATCACTGACTTTAACTTGGTTGATTATGATGGTTTTGATGACCTTCAGAAAATAAAAAGTATGTTTCCGGATTTAACTTTTCTAATACTTACCAATTCGATCAGCAAAGTTGAGTTTACTGAGCTGTCCAAAATCGGTATCAAAAATATTATATACAAAACAGCTGATCGTGACGAGATCTTGGCAGCAGTTGATGCAGCAATAAAAGGGAAGAAATATTTTGCTGATGAAATTCTGGATATGATTCTCGAATCAGGTGAAAGTAAAATGATCCATGAAGAACCAACTCATCTGACAAGTTCAGAAATAGAAATAGTACGCTTGATTGCAGGTGGTTTAACGACCAAAGAGATTGCAAACAAAAAAAATATCAGTTTTCATACTGTAAATACACATCGGAAAAATATTTTTCGAAAATTGGGAGTATCAAATGCTTCCGAATTGATTATGCAAGCCATAAAGTCCGGATGGATCGACAACATTGAATATTTTATTTAAGCTTTCACTTTTAAAAATGATATGACAATTTATAAAACTACTAATCTTTCTAAAGTAATTGAGCAGTATAAATCAGATGAGGAATCGGTTTATAATACCTGGTTTATAAACAATGAGGACAGATTAAAAGCTTTTCGCTCCATCCGGCGAGGGGTTCTACAAGTTATTGAAGATATTAAAGGTGGAAAGTTTAGTAATGACTTCAAAGGTAGTTCTTTGGAATTTGTATTAACCTGTATTACTGAACAGAAGCAGGTATTTGAAGGGGCAGCACACCCGTTCTATTGGAAACCCAAATTGAGGATTCCAGATATTTATGAAAACGAGAAAAATAAAATTGCTTTTGGTCAATTTCTGGAAAATGTGTTGAAAGCTACGAATGAAGAGCAAATTATCAGGGAGATTATTCGTTTGGACGATTTGAAGATCAAAGGACTTGGACCTGCAGTTGCAAGCATACTCTATTTTCTTCATCCTACAATCATCCCACCTTCTAATACTGCTATTATAAACGGATTTAATTTTCTATTCAAAGACAAGAAAAAATTGGGTTCCTGGAGTGAGTATTTAAAAATCAGGGAGGTATTAATAGACGTAAATAAGCAATATAAGAATGAGTTTTCTCTTGATCTTGGAGCTATTTCCGGCTTAATGTTTGAAATAGGCACACAAAAATTGCTATTGGGCAATGATGAATACCTCTCGAAACCGGAACGAAAAAAACTGGAATCGCTGATTGAAAAACGGCATAACAAGATTAAGGAAGACAAGCAAGAGGAAAATTTGCATACTGAAATGCAATATCATCTGATAAAAATAGGAACAGCGTTGGGTTATGATGTAATATGTGCACAGAACGACCAATCGAGATCGTTTAATGGCTCAAGCTTTTCTTTTCACTGCCTACCGGACTTTCCAAAACTGAATTCAGACAAAGACACCGTTAACACTATAAAAATGATTGATGTACTTTGGTTCCAAAAATCAACTAACAATATCATTGGGGCATTTGAGGTGGAGAAAAGCACCAGCATTTATTCGGGTATTCTGCGTTTGACTGATCTTGCCTATTCCATTGCGGATGGAGATGAAGTATTGTACATCATTATTCCGGACAGCAGGGAAAAAGATGTACGGATGCAATTATCAAGACCTTCAATAAAAAGCATCAAAGTGCCAATCAACTATATTTTGTTTTCCGATTTACGGCAAAATTGCGATGCTCTTTGCAAGTTTGGCGAAAATCATCACATCATGAAGAAGATCGCTAAGACAATTTAATACATCAATTTGGCTAAGAATAAAGGTTTGTGTATCTACTTCTTAAATATATCCTGGCAAAGATGTTTTCCATGTGTTTGTAACCGCTTCCAATATTAATCAGAACTGCTTTTTCATGTTTGGCAATCCGGTTTTCTGATTTGAGCTGTTTGTGCACTGCCCACAGCGCAGTGCCTTCCTGAGTAATAAAAATCCCTACCAACAGAAATAGCTTCTACCTTACTTATGGTATGTGATATACCTAATATATGGTATTTGATCAAAATTCAGATGAATGCAACTTTGTGGCGTATTTGGTACATTTCTAATCAGATACTTTAAAAAATCAAAATGTATAGTATACCAGAATCATTAAAAACAGAAATCGGGGCATTTGCCAAACATGTAAAAGATTTTCGCAGTGGAGAAATTGAAGCCGTGAAATTCAAAGCCATCCGGGTGCCGATGGGCATTTATGAGCAACGTGTAAACGGAACGTTTATGGTTCGTGTCCGCTGTGCTGCCGGTATGATCACGCCTGCCCAATTGAAAGAAGTTGCCCTTATGGCACAAAAAGAGGGAACCGAACCGATTCATATCACTACTCGACAAGAGCTTCAATTTCACAATGTACAATTGGAACAGGCTCCCGGAATTCTGGAACAATTGTATCAGTTAGGTTTGTCATCACGTGGAGGCGGAGGAAATACGGTACGCAACATCATGGCTTCGGAAGATGCCGGAATCTCGAAAGATGATTTTTTTGATGTTACACCTTATGCTTTGGCACTGACCAACACGTTGATTGCTGAACCGGATTCATGGTCGTTGCCCCGCAAATATAAAATTGCCTTGGCCGGAAACGATTCGGACAATGCCAATGCTACCTTCAGCGATTTGGGATTGATTGCCACCATCCGTTCAGGAGAAAAGGGCTTCAAAGTCTATATTGGCGGAGGACTGGGCTCAAAACCAACCGCCGGATTTAAACTGTCTGATTTTGTTCCGACGACCGACCTTCTCTATGTTGGCGAAGCGTTGAAAGTCTTGTTTTCGGAACACGGGAACCGCCGTAACCGTCACAAAGCGCGAATTCGTTACATCTTTTATAAACTGGGAGAAAAACGTGTTTTCGAGCTTTTTCATGAAATATTTAACCGTTTGAAAGTTGAAGGCAATTATGAATTGGTACTTCCTGAAGTTTCGCAATCGCTTAAGGAAGGTCAGGTGATTGACTTTAATTCTGAAAACGAATTATTTGGCAAATGGCTGAATCGATATGTGAAAGCTCAGAAGCAAAGTGGATTTTATTCAGTTGAAGTTCCGTTTAATCAGGGCATGGTGAAAGCTGAAACGATCATTCGTTTGGCAGAATTTCTTGCCCCATTGGGTGATGATGTAATCCGTTTTACCATGAGGCAAAACATTCTGTTACGCAATATCTCCGGACAATCGCTGGATTCCTTGTATCAATTACTGAAAGATCTGGGCGTAGAAGTCGATTTGCCCCGAATCCTGAATTCGCTGGTTGCCTGTGCCGGTGCTGATACCTGCCGTTTGGGAATTTGTCTTTCGAGAAGTGCATCGTCTGCAATCAAAAAGGCATTGTCCGGTATTTCCGAAAGCCAACTCGACGAATTGAGCGACATTAACGTCAACTTATCAGGATGCCCCAATTCGTGTGGACAACACAGTATTTCGCAGCTTGGGTTTTATGGAAAAGCATCGCGCAACGACCGTCTTTATCCAGCTTATTATGTAGTCGCAGGTGGACAGACTGGCGACAATAAAGCCCGTTTGGCAGACAAATATGGTGAAATCAGCGCCCGCGACTTGCCTCAGTTCACCGCTCAGCTTTTAGGAAAGTGGAGCATAAAGAAATCTCGATTTATTGATTTCAACGAGTACATCGAATGTGAAGGACAAACCGATGTGGAAGAGTTACTGGCTAATTTTGAAACAATTCCATCGTTTGAGGATGATAAAAACTATTATTTCGACTGGGGTGCCGACGAAATTTTCTCGCTTACAGGGAAAGGTGCCGCTGAATGTTCAGCAGGAATGTTTGATATGATTGATTTCGACCGAGATGCCATTTTTGATATCCAGAAAGGTTTTGAGCACACCAGCGATCAGGAGTTGATAAATAAATCGCTTTACGGAATTGTATATCATGCTTCAAGAATGTTGCTGGTTACCCGTGGAATTGAGCCCAATAACCGCGAAGAAATTTTCACTTCGTTTATAAAGTCGTTTATAAATGATGGACATATCAGCAAAAAATTCGAACCAGTTGTTAAGCTGGCCCTTGCAGATCCGGAAGCATCATTCTTAAAGCATCGGGATATTATAGATGAATTAGCCACTGCTGTTATTGATTTGTATAACAATATGGATGACTCGCTTCAGTTCAAAGGACAGAAAGAAGTTCCGAAGGTTAATGAAACAATCGAAGGTACTGCCCCCGATAAGCGTTTCAGAGATTTTCGCGGAGTGGCCTGCCCTATGAACTTTGTAAAAACAAAGATTGAATTGTCCACGATGAAAAGCGGCGAATTGCTTGAGATACTACTTGATGACGGCGCTCCGATCAGAAATGTACCGGGTTCAGTTCGCAACGAAGGGCACCATGTTCTGGAGGAGAAAAAGAACGAAAACTTTTGGTCAGTTCTTATCCGGAAGCAATAAAAATTTACATAAAGCAAAAAAGAAACAAAATGACAAAAATTGCAAAAAAATTAACCGACTTAATTGGAAATACTCCATTACTTGAACTTTCCAATTTTAACCGCCAACATCAACTTGAATCCAGGTTAATAGCCAAACTAGAATATTTTAATCCGGGAGGAAGTATTAAAGACCGAATTGGCAATGCGATGATCGAAGATGCAGAGGAACGCGGAATACTCCAACCCGGATCGGTAATTATTGAACCAACCTCCGGGAATACCGGAATCGCCCTTGCATTTGTGTCGGCAGCCAAAGGTTACAGGCTAATATTAACTATGCCCGAAACCATGACTATTGAACGACGAAACTTATTAAAGGCACTTGGTGCGGAGTTGGTTCTTACCTCCGGAAGCGAGGGAATGAAAGGGGCTATAAAAAAGGCTGTCGAACTGGCCGAAACCATACCCAATTCATTTATTCCACAACAATTTAAAAACCCTGCAAATCCTGAAGTACACCGAAAAACAACGGCCAACGAGATATGGAACGATACCGATGGTGAAGTCGATATTTTTGTTGCAGGAGTTGGAACCGGCGGAACCATTACCGGCGTGGGCGAAATCCTGAAAGAGAGAAAACCGTCCGTTCAGATCATTGCAGTTGAGCCCGCCAGTTCTCCTGTTATTTCAGGTGGAAATCCCGGCCCACACAAAATTCAGGGAATTGGAGCCGGTTTTGTTCCGGATATACTGAATCGTAGTGTAATCGATGAAATTATTACGGTTAGCAATGATGCAGCTTTTGAAACCAGTCGTGAACTGGCACGTTCAGAAGGGCTATTGGTCGGAATATCTTCAGGAGCTGCTGTTTATGCTGCAGTGGAAGTCGCAAAACGTCCAGAGAACAAAGGCAAATCAATAGTTGTCATCCTTCCCGACACCGGTGAAAGATACCTGTCAACTTTACTGTATCAATTTGAAGAAGAACCGGCAGTATTGCATGCCAATTAATATATTAAAAAACTTTTATGAGCAAAATACATGTAAATGGTAAAGAACAGGAGGTTGAAGTTCCAATCTCGCTGATCGATTTGATTAAGAAAAACGATGTCGCACAACCCGATATGGTTTCGGTGCAATTAAACGGCGAATTCGTTGACCGGGGAGACTTTAATTCTACTTTGGTAAACGATAACGACGAAGTAGATTTTCTGTACTTCATGGGAGGAGGAAGTCAAAACCATCAACAAGATTCACAAATCAATTAGAGCGATGGATTTTACAGAAGATCAAATCCACCGATACAGCCGCCATATTATCCTTCAGGATGTAGGCGTGGAAGGACAGGAAAGAATTAATAAGGGTAAGGTATTGATTGTGGGTGCCGGAGGTTTGGGCGCTCCGGTTGCCCTCTACCTTGCTGCGGCAGGCGTTGGTACTATTGGCATCATCGACGGCGATGTAGTCGATTTGTCTAACCTGCAACGTCAGGTAATCCATTTTACTCCTGATGTGAACAAGGCCAAAGTAATTTCGGCGAAAGAAAAAATCAATTTGCTAAATCCCGATGTAAAAGTAATTGATTATCATGATTTTTTGACAGCAGCCAACGCTTTGGACATTATCAAAGATTACGATTTTGTGGTTGACGGAACCGATAATTTCCCGGTGAAATTCCTGATTAACGATGCCTGTGTGAAAGCCGGAAAACCTTTTTCGCACGGCGGAATATTGCGTTTCGAAGGACAGACTATCACCGTTTTGCCCGGAACTGCCTGTTACCGTTGCGTTTTTCATGCTCCGCCACCGCCTAATGCAGTACCTACCTGTTCGCAGGCCGGAGTTTTGGGTGCCATTGCCGGAATGTTGGGAACCATTCAGGCTGCTGAAGTGCTAAAATACCTGACTGGCGTGGGCGATTTGCTGACCAACCGCTTGCTAACTTTCAATGCCAAGACGATGGAGTTTCGCACCATTAAGGTGAAACACAATCACAATTGTGCTGTTTGCGGCGATAACCCAACGATTACTGAGTTGGTTGATTACGAACAGGCTACCTGCGAATTAAAAAAATAATCACTGAAGTCTTTAATATGATCAAAATATCCGAACAAATAATCAGTGAATTGATTGATCATGGGCGCAATGGCCTGCCTGAAGAAGTTTGTGGCTATCTGGCTGGTAAAGGCAGAGAAATTATCAAACAGTTTCGGTTAACAAATATTGATCACAGCAACGAGCATTTTTCATTCGATCCGAAGGAACAGTTTCAGGTTGTACGCGAGGTGCGAAAATTGGGGTTGGAAATATTAGCCAATTACCACAGTCATCCCGAAACACCGGCAAGACCTTCGCAGGAAGATATCCGCCTGGCTTATGATCCCAATATTAGTTATGTGATTGTTTCTTTGGCGACCGAATTGCCTGATATAAAGTCATTCCGGATAAAAAGTGGCGAAGTAGAAAAGGAAGAAATTCAGATAATTTAAAATTATGCCTGTTATGGAAACTCCATTATTTTTTATTGGCAAGGAATTGTCATCAAAAACACGGCAATGGCTATATAGACAACAAATTCAGTTTGTTGAACAAATTGAACAGTCAACCAGAACCATCAATGCTTACTTGTTTTTTAGTCCATCCGGAATCGATAGTTTTAAAGCTTCTGGAAATTTCACTTATCCTGACTCATTGGTTTTTGCGAATGAAAATGCCACCGCTCGCGCAGCATGGAGGCATTTTACCAACAAAGTGCATACCTCGCCGGATACTGAAGAACTTTCGTTTGTTCAATATTCGATTTTCCGATGGATGAAGGAAAATAACGCTGTAGTCGATTATTCTTAAAATTGATATGCCTTCATTAATTCTTCTAGGAGATTCCTGCTTGGATACCATTTTTTAAGAACACCTTGAGCACACTAATTCTTTGGCAGAATTTATTTTTTGTTTTTATTCACAACTTTAACTACCAGCCAAATAAAAACGACAAGTATGATAAGACCAAAAATCCAGCCATATCCATTTCCCATTCCCCAAACATTATTCATTCCGTCCATCATAATATTATTTTTTACGCATAAATCTTAATCAAATCAGAAATTTACCCGACTGAACTACAGTGATGCAATAGCCCGTTCGAGTTTTTCTTTTATTTCTCCAGCAATTTCAGCAAGAGCTGGGTTCTCAATAGCCATCATTGAGGCAATCGGATCGACTGCTGCAACTTCAATTTCATTTTTTCCCAATTCCTGTACGATGACACTGCACGGAAGCATCGTTCCAATCTTATCTTCCTGCTGCAATGCTTTGTAGGCATAAGCCGGGTTGCAGGCTCCAAGTATCTTGTATTTTCTGAAATCAACGTTCAGCTTCACTTTCAACTTTTCTTGAATATTAATTTCGGTAAGTACTCCAAAACCTTCTTTTTTTAACGATTCGGTTATTCGCTCTATTGCCTGATCGAAATCTGTACTGATTTTTTTGCTGATGTAATACTTCATGATTTACAATGTTAATTTATTTTCAAGAACTTAAATCTCATAGATTAATTTTCTATTTCATTTTATGATCCATTCCTTCCATTTTATTCATTCCTTTCATACCCTTCATATCCATTTTCACTCCCATCTTTTTATGCATCATATCCATCATTTCCGGATTTTCCATCATGCTTTTACACATTGTGGACATCATAGCGGTATCATTTTTACATGTTTCCATCATACCGCTCATCATACTTTGCATCATAGCTGGATTTTCTTTTATCATTTTCATCATTGTTCCATGGTCTTCCATCATCATCATGGTCATCTTTTCATTTCCCTTCATCATCATTTTACTGTTTTCACTACTCATCATAGTCTCCATCATTTCTTTTGACAGATTACTATCATTGGCAATTTTGTCGATAATTGCCTTTTTTGTTTCCTGATTTGAGAGAATTTTGTTGACATCTGTACCGGATTGGCATGATGCAAACAGAGCGACTAAAGCAATAAACAATGTAATTTTTTGTAGTGTTTTCATGATTTTAATTTTTAAATTATGAATATTTCAATTAACGAATTTGATTCTTTTAAGTCTAAAAAGTGTTACAGAACATTTGAAAATACTTATATAATTCACACATTTTCAAATCTGTACAGTTGCTCCGGCTAAAACCAAGTTGGATACTTATACCCAGGATGACGCTGATAATCCCTTCTTGATTACATATGCACCGACTCCATATCTGCTATATATATATATATATCAGGTATAAAATTTAATAACTTCAACCGGGCAGCTTTCTGATGCTTCCTTTATTAGCCATTCATAATCAGCATAGTTTACGCCTTCAATTACTGTTGCCAAGTCTTTCAGTTCAAAAACTTCAGGACAAATTTCTTCGCATAAACCACATGCGGTGCAACCTTCCTCTATCCAAATTTTTTTATAGTCATGATTTTTCAGTATTTTAAAGTTTGTAATTCCAGAAATCTGCCGCGTTACACTTTTGCCCCCGGCGGATCAGCGACTCCTCCAGACGGTAAGGTCTTTGGCAAATCAAGGCGTGCCACACCAATCCGGTTGTCGGCCATTCCATAATAGACATCGAAGCGGTCGGGTAAGCCAAGATCATCGCGCCGGTCGATGCCAGTGGGGAACACAACATTGGGTACGGTTCCATTGCGTTCTTTGGGCATCAGCGGTGTTAGCACCGGCTCTACCGAACGGTAGAGAATCTCTCGCGGATGCTCCTTTGAAAGTATCATTACCCCTGCCGAGTATTGCAGATGAAGTTCCCCGCTGCCCGGCACCTCCACTTCGTTCACACCATGGTAAACGATCAGCCAGCCATGACGCGTGAGGATGGGCGGAGTGCCACCACCGATTTTGAGTCGCTCCCAGGTTGAAACAGGGGATGCCAACCGGTGATGGGAGTTAAACAATCCGAAATGATGCGGTTCGGGGCCGTCTAAGCTCATCGGGCAGTAAGATATCCAGATGCTTTCATGCTCAATATCCACCTCGCGACACGCAGCCAGGCAGGCGGTTTCCTCCGGAAGAGTGCCTGGGAAAAGCGGCCGGTGAATGATACCCAGTTGCATTTTTCCGGCATGATTGGGAATGGCGATGGGGAAAAAGCTGGCATCCTTGTTGTTTACATGAGCAAAATCAATTCCCATAAACGATTCAAAAGTTGTAAGACCCAGGCGCTTCCAGTGAAACAAATCTTTCGAAACCGCAAATGCGATTCGTGAGCCAATAGTCGAATGCGCTGTATAAGTCATCATGTAGCAATGAAGCGGTTCCACGAAGGTAATTCGTGGATCTTCGCAGCCACCGCTACCGTCAGATCGGCGCTCATAATCGGCTTCAGGCTCCAGAGCAATGCAGAGCCGTTCAACACCTACCGGATCGCCGGCATCGTTAAACAGAACCCTTGCAATGCCAATTCGCGAATAATTACCCTTTGCGACGAGTCGTGGAAACAGGTAAAGTTGACCATCAGGGCCGCGAACGGCAGAAGGGTTCAAAACACCTTCCACCTCCATTGGATTGCCAGGTTCCGGCTCCATGATCTGCCCAAGACGTTTCAATTTAAAGCTACTCATATACTTCCTCCTTACAAATTTTGTACTTGGACACAGTACTCAGCATCGGTTTTTACTTTGCGTGTAATATTTGTTTGTTAAGATGATATTTAATAAGTGAATGTTATGCCTGCACCCAATCCCATATCACTATCGTAATGTGATGAAACAGAAAGGTATTTTGTGGCAATGTATCTTAAACCTGCCATGTATTCTTTATCTGTGTTTATCATCATACTAAAACGTAAGCGTTTGCTAACTGGTAAATCTTCCCTGCTAAATTGAAAACGGAATTTACCATCGCCATCTACTCTTAAATCAGCCACAAACAACATGGGCAATGTGTATGCAATACCTGCTACAATTGTATTCCTGCTATTTTTATTGCTTGTTTGACCAAACCAATTTTTTTCTTCGCTGCCGAAAATATTTTTAGGACCACCTTCTACTTTATAATGATAATCAAAACCTACATAGGAATACCACCATTGCATACGACCTAAATAACGCCCTAACATTGTTTCGCTTTCGTAACCGTGCATATCGTTGTAGCCTAAATGCCATAGTGTACTTGCTTTCCATCTTGTATTTGCAAACATGGCTTCACCATCGCTGCCATTGCTTTCCACACCAATCTTTGCCATGAAATGATACATCCGGTCATCAGCAAAAAATTTTCGTTTTGCCAATTTTGAGTTTGGTATTTCAGGATTGGGTGGTGAATTTTCATAACTAAAAACCCTGCCCATACCGCTAATCATATGGTATAAAATATGGCAATGAAAGAACCAATCTCCGCTTTCGGTTGCTTCAAATTCTATGGTGTCTCTTTCCATCGGCATTATGTCTATTGTATTTTTCATGGGGGCATAATCGCCTTGCCCGTTCAAAACTCTATAATCGTGTCCATGCAGGTGCATGGGATGCCGCATCATACTATTGTTGAATAAGATTATTCTAAGGTTTTCTCCTTTCTTAATTAATATCTTATCGGTTTCAGAAACTGTTTTGTTATTCAATGTCCATACATAACGGTTCATGTTTCCTGTTAAATCAAATTTCAATTCTCTTAGTGTTCCTGAGGGCAATGTTGTTTTTTCGGGTGAACGCAACATGCCATAATTGAGTGTTGCAATATCTGAACTGCTGTTATCCATATCCATACCTGCCATGCTGTGATTACCGTTGTTCATCTGCATTTGTTTGCCCTGTATGTTATCTTTCTTCATGGTGTCTTTTGGATTTTCATACCCTGTTATTTCGGGATACATAACTGTATTCATATCCATTTGCTGATTTTGCATTTTCATTCCTTCCATTTCAATCATGTTGCCTTTCATATCCATCATTCCGTTCATCATCTTCATTCCTGCAAAATATTTTAGCTTGGGCAGTTTTGTTGCCGGTACTTTATCGCCACTGCCCAACCAAAGAGAAGCTGATTTGGTACGGTCTTCGGGTGTTACTAAAAATTCATAACTCCTATTGTCAGGAATGGTTACCACAACATCGTAGGTTTCTGAAACGGCTATAATCAACCTTTCTACTTCAACAGGTTCTACATCGTTGCCATCGCTTGCTACAACTGTTATTTTACCCCCTGAATAAGTGAGCCAAAAATAATCGGATGCACCACCATTTGCAATTCGCAACCTAACTTTATCGCCTGCTTTAAATTGTGGTTGCACATTTTGGTTTTTGCCATTGATTAAGAATTTATCATAGTACACATCGCTAACATCCATTGCACTCATCCGTTTCCATTCGTTGGTTAGTTTGGTTTTTAAATGACCTGTACTTATCGCTTCTGCATAGCTTTGTGTAGTGCCTTTTTTTATGGCAAACCAATCCGTGGCTGCGTGCAGGCTGCGTTGTATTTCTTCGGGTTTCATATCTGCCCATTCACTTAATACAACTGGTATGGTTGGTATATCCCATTCCTTTCTTTTGTTCATTATAAACATTCCATACATACCAATCTGTTCCTGCAGCATAGTATGGCTGTGATACCAATGTGTGCCGTGCTGAATAATAGGAAACTTATAAATATGTGTTGTATGGGCTTTTATGGGCATTTGTGTAAGGTTAGGCACACCATCATATTGATTGGGTAAAAACAAGCCGTGCCAATGCAAAGATGTTTCTTCGTTCAAATTATTGTGTACATAAATTTCTGCTGTATCTCCTTCGGTAAATGTAAGTGTGGGCATAGGTATCTGCCCGTTTACTGCAATGGCTCTTTTTTTCTTGCCTGAAAAATTAACAATTGTATCTGCAATATATAAATCATACCGTACCGTATGCGGTGGTGTATTATTTACAATTGTTTTTATAGTGCCAACATCGGCTTTTGGCATGGGCATTTTATTCTTGTTATCATGCTTTTGTATGGGCTGCTGCTTTACTTGCTTTGGCTTTTCCTTTATCAGCTTCATACCGCACTTAGGGCAGTTGCCGGGCTTTGTTGCATGTATCTCAGGGTGCATGGGACAGGTGTATGTAACAGGCTGAACTTGCGGCTTCGTTTCTTTTTTACTCATATCCATACCTTTCATATCCTGTGCTTGTGCAAGGGAATAAAAGGCAAGAAGGAATGTTATTATAGTTATTTTTTTCATCTTTAATTTTTCATTTTTTTTACTTTTAATAAACTTGCATCAGTACCGGCAGTAGGTGCTTAGCCTCAACAGCAATCCGACTTACCCTCAGGTTTGGAACCGGCAGGAGTGGACAGAAACTTTTGCCGGCAAAGATCACAGCAGGAATAAAACATCTTTCCATCGCGTTCAGCGTGTATAAGAGGTTTTCTCGTCCACGGTCATTCCGCAGATGGGGTCTTTGGTCACTAATTTCGAATCTTTCATGTTCATGATTTTTTTGATTGTTATTATTACAATACTCCGTTAAGAGTTAATATAAATATTTGATAATCAACGAAATAGTTTGATTTTTATTTGGTAAAACCCCTGAGAATCAGTATCTTAAGAGAATTTACCAGATCCATTTCAAGTATGACTCTCAAGGGCTATGATTTATATAAACAGCTTATATATAGCGTGTTAGATAATAATAAGAATTTAAACAAGTGGCGAAAAGATTTTATGGCCGAGATCTTTGTTCTTTTTCTTAGCATCAAAGGCCGCATCAACTTTTATCAGCTCGAAAGATATGGACAATTTACCGAACAACGATACCGACAACAGTTTGAAAAACCTTTTGACTTCATGGAATTGAACAAAGAATTGGCCTTTACATACGGTAGTGGAAGATTTACAATTGCATTCGACCCGAGCTATATCAGCAAATCAGGAAAGCTAACTCCCGGGCTTGGCCGATATTGGTCGGGTTGTGCTCAAGCTTCCAGATGGGGGCTTGAAATCAGCGGGATCGCTGCAGTGGATGTGGATAACAATTTTGCGTTCCATCTCGAAGCTGTCCAGACTCCCGGAGGCAAAGGCGATCCCAACTCAGAGGAAAACCTGCTGGATTGGTACGGTAATGTTTTATATGAACGCAGAAAAGCTTTGTCCCAATTGTCTTCCTATCTTGTTGCCGATGCTTACTTTGCAAAGAAACCCTTTGTAGACAAGGTACTTTCGATGGATATGCATCTGGTTAGCCGCCTGCGCGATGATGCCGACCTGAAGTATCTTTTCTATGGAGAAAAGACTGGAAAGAAAGGAAGACCACGCAAACATGACGGAAAAATAAACTGGGCTAATTTAAACCCGGATTATTTCAATGTCATAACCATTGAAGGTCAGACAACAGTCTATTCTGCCATCGTTTATTCCAAGTCATTCAAACGCGATATAAAAATAGCCTGCGAGTTTACCATTTCTGAAAAAGGAAAGGTATCCCATAAAATCTATTTTTCCACCGATCTACAGATGGAGGCATCAGAGATTATCAAGTATTACCGAAGCCGGTTTCAGATTGAATTTTTGTATCGCGATGGCAAACAACACACCGGCTTGGAACATTCCCAGGCCAGAAGTGAAAACAAGCTACATTTCCATTTCAATGCCGCGTTAACAACCATAAACGTTGCAAGGGTTTGTCACTGGCTTTCCCTGCCAAAAGAGCAAAGAGCTGCCTTTTCAATGGCCGATGTGAAAATATTGTATCACAACATGTTACTCATCGAAAGATTTATTGACGTGTTCGCCATTAACCCAAACAAGCTAAAAAATCAAGATATTGTCAAAGAACTTATATATTACGGCACTATTGCCGCCTAAAATCTAACGGAGTATTGTATTAACTTCTTGATTTTGACTGTCAAGATTTTTCGTTACTCGAAAATTCTCCTACCCGTTCTTAAAATTGATTATTTTTTGGGGGACCCAGGCTTAGGTTTGACCTTGACTACATGTTGATGCCCGGATTTAGCATCAGGTTTAGTCTTAGCTTTCGCATCAGGCTTTGGCTCAGCCTTGGCTTCAATCTTGGTTTCGGCATCGATTTCAGGTTTTGGCTCGGCCTTGCCTTCCGGTTTCTGAACCTCCATCTGCGTTTCATCCATATTCTGAACTGCAGAAACGTCCCCGCGCCCCATTTTTTTCAAATAATTCATGTACCCGGGTGACGAGTTCCGGTGTCACATTGGAAGGTATATTTGCATTTTCTTCTGGTCTGGGCGCATTTTTAGTTTTATGTTCGTCTTTAACTACCGGCTGCGGTTCAGCTTTTGTTTCAGGCTTTGTCTCATCGGTTACTTCAGTCATCGGCTCGTCTTTGCCTTCTGATTGAGGTTCAGATTTTGCTTCAGGTTTGGACTCATCCTTTGCTTCAGGCTGAGATTCGTCCTTTGCTTCTTCCTTATTCTTGTCTTTGCCTTCTGTTTGAAGTTCAGCTTTGGAATCCGATTTAGGCTCGTCTTTCAGTCGCAACATACTCGCGTTGACGGCCACGATCACGGTGCTGACTGTCATAAATACCGCACCCATGGCGGGAGTGAGTAGTATCTTCCAGTAATAAAGAATTCCGGCGGCGAGGGGCAATGCCACAATATTGTACCCTGTTGCCCAGATCAGGTTTTGAATCATTTTGCGATGAGTAGCTTTTCCAAACAGAATCAGGCCCACAATATCCTTTGGATTACTGTTTACCAGAACAATGCCAGCAGTTTCCGCCGCAATATCACTTCCAGAACCTACTGCGATACCCACATCGGCTTGTGCGAGCGCTGGCGCGTCATTTACGCCATCGCCTGTCATGGCTACAAATTCACCCTTACTTTGAAGTTCTTTTATCTTTTCTAATTTCTGATCGGGTAATACTTCGGCAATAAAACTATCCAATTCCAATTTGTCGCTGACACTTCTTGCTACCTTGTTATTATCACCGGTCAGCAATATTGATTTGATATGGTTTTCTTTTAAAGTCTTGATAGCTTCGGCTGATTCCGGTCGTATCTCATCAGACAGAGCAATGTAACCTGCCAGTTCATTATTGATGATAACAAATACAACTGTTTCATTATCATCGGATGTAAAGCCATCTGGAACAGCAATCTTTTTTTCTTTCAAATAGCCGGGGCTGACAACCAGTACCTTTTTACCTTCCACAGTAGCCTCAATTCCTTTCCCGGTGATGGCTTTAAAGTTTTTTGCTGAAAGAATATTGACAGATAAGTTTTTTGCTTTCAGAAGTATCCCGGTTGCAATTGGATGCTCTGATTGTTGTTCCAAAGCAGATGCCAGGCGAATGATTTCATCTTCAGCAAGTTCTTTTTTCAGGGAAACGATTTTTGAGACTTCAAATTTCCCAACAGTAAGGGTACCCGTTTTATCAAATACGATTGTCGTGATTTTTCTTGCATTTTCAAATGCGATTCTGTTCTTGATCAACAATCCGTTTTTTGCCGATATTGCTGTTGATCTTGCTACGACCAAAGGTACTGCCAATCCTAAAGCATGAGGACAACAGATAACGATTACCGTAACCATTCTTTCCATGGCAAAGGCTAAAGTTTCCCCTGTTAAAAACCAAAATAAAAATGTACTAATACCTGAAACAAGTGCAATAACGGTTAACCATTTTGCGGCCGTGTCGGCAAGTAACTGGGTTTTGGATTTTGATTTTTGTGCATCATCAACCAACTTTACCAATTGTGAGATGTAAGAATCTTTTGATGCATGAGATACGGTCACTTTAATCGATCCATTCCCATTAATTGAACCGGCAATTACTTTTTGACCTTTTACTTTCTGAACAGGCTTTGACTCTCCGGTAAGCATGGATTCATTCAGGTAGCTTTCCCCTTCCAGGATTATTCCATCGGCTGCAACTTTTTCACCTGGTTTGACAAGAATAATATCGTTCTCTTTCAGCGTATCAGTCTTTACATCATGCACCATATCAGGCATAACCATGTGAGCATCGGCTGGCATCAACTGAACCAGTAACTCTAATTCTTTTGATGCTCCTGCAATTGATTTCATTTCGATCCAATGTCCCAAAAGCATGATCAGGATTAGCGTTGCCAGTTCCCAGAAAAAATCCATACCATCCAGACCAAAAACTACGGCAACACTGTAGATATAAGCTGCGGTTATGGCAAAGCCAATTAAAAACATCATGCCGGGATTCTTTGTTTTTATTTCAGTTGCTAATCCTTTAAAAAAGGGCCAGCCACCGTAAAAAAACACCACTGACGATAAGGCAAGTAAAATATATTTAGAGCCTGTAAACTGCCAATCGACACCCATGAATTTCTGTATCATGGTTGATAACAGCATGATGGGAATGGTCAGCGTAAGCACCAGATAAAACCGCTTTTTAAAATCAGCAATCATCATGGCATGATGGTTATGCCCTTCCATGCCCATTGAAGAATTGTCCCCAGGTTTCATGGAGCCGTGGTCCATTTTTGAATGATCCATTTTTGCCATTTTCTTTATTTCTTCGTGCCCTGAAATTTCTTGTAGTTGGTTGAGCTACCTGTCATCATTTTGAAGCTATAACCAAATGTGCCATTCTGCATGTCAAATCCACCAAAATGATTATCTCCAACCTTGTGTTCTCCATTCATGTGTTTGCCCCATTCTGTTGAATTATTTCCCATCATACTTCCACTTCCCATCATGGATCCGTCGCCCATCATGTGCCCGTACTCGTCTTTAAAATCCTGACCGTCAAGGCAAACCATCAGGCTGTCTCCGTTGTCGTACATGTTGAGAATAAAAGTTGAATCCAATTCATCGCCAAAACAATGAATTTTAATTTGTTCATCATTTAATTTGCTCACTACAGCTGTGGCCGAACTATTGATATTTGCAGCAAGTTGTGCGCTTTTCAGAGTGCTTGTTGTTGTGAAATTACCAACATAAGTGCCTTCAACGTTCTTGTTTTCTGATTGATTATCTTTCTGACAGGCACCAAATACGAAAATTCCAACGAATGCCAATAGAAGAATCTTTAAATAATTTCTAGTTCTCATAATTTCTATTTTTTAATTTTATAATTATCCACTCTATTTTTTCACTATTAAGGTCATTCCGCACTTGGGGCATTTGCCGGGTTTTTCCGATCTCACCTCAGGATGCATGGAGCAGGTATAGATTATCGCTGCTTCCTTTATTTCGCTTTTTGAATTTTTCATTTTTTGAATTATTAATGATTTATAAAATTGAAGTTAATGAATTGGTTTATAGCATTATCCGATAGCTTACGGATAATGTATCAAGACTAAAGAATCCACAGCAGAAAAGGTTGAATAACCTTTCATCCTTTAAAACTTGGGGATTTACATCAAATCAGGAAGACACAAATTTTGGGCAAGCTTACAGCATGTACGAGGAAATTGCCTGGCGGACTGACATCTGAGTAGGTAAGCTGAATAGCGGTGATTGAATAAAATTCAATACTTTCAGGTACAATGTAAACCTGAAGAATATGTTGTGCAAACGCAGTAAAATGGGTAAACGAAGGAGCATAATTGTGATCGACAGCTAAAATTGAAACATTATCACCACAGCAAGGCTTTTCAATATGATTGCCTGGTGAAGAACATTCATCATCAGAACCTTCCATTCCACATGAAGCCAATTCGCCCGTAAATGAGACCTTCACAAAAGTGGCATTTGCACTTCTACAATAATGAGTAGCAATAGTCATTTGCATCACAGAAAGGATGATGAGAATTACAAACAATATGGATAATAGTTTTTTCACCTGTAAGTAAAGGTGATTCCTTTAATACTGTGAAGTGTTACACAATTCCCGAATAGATTTACATCATTCACACATATTTAGAATAATAGCGACTGATTGTAAATGAGTTATTTTCTTTATATACAGCATTCCGAAAATTTGTTGCAAACAGTATCCGGAGCCTTGAATTTTTCGGTACCGTCGCCTAACGTGGCAAATGCTTTCCGAATAGTACCTTAAAGGTACCCACTTTCAAGATATAATTTTTTTATCGGTATATGAATACCAACCGACCTGAGCCACTATTTTTTTTCCCATCTTTGGTTGTTGCACTGATCCTGTAAACATACACTCCAGGTTTCATTTTAATCTGTCGTTCCGCTGGAATCCACTCTAATGGCATGCTTTCAATGCCCTGTGAACCAATTTTCTCCTTAACTAAATCTATACGGGAACCGGTAGATTGAAAGACTTCAAGTTCTACATCAAAAGTTTCATCGGGTTGGTTGTGTGTAAAAACGAACCGTGTTTCTCCTTGCATCGGATTGGGATAGCTTGATACTGTTTCAATCCTGAAATCATCTTTCACAACAAACCGGATTTCTTTTTCGGAAGAATTGTTAAAAACATCCCAAACCTTGACTTTCAATACATGTTCACCCTCCGATAATTTGGTCAACGGAAAAACAATCTTTCCACTGGTATAACTGTCCATATCGGTCTGGAAAAAATCATTTAAGTTCAAAATATTAGAATCATCTCCGTCCAGAATTGCAGTGATATCGTGTCCAATGCCGATGCCAGAAGTATTTATGCCATTGTCATCAGAAATGTTGGCCAGCAATACCGAACTGGCGCTCACTGTTCCGCCATCCTTAAACGACTCTGAGTTCATGTACAAATCTATTTCGGGACCTTTGGTGTCAGTAATCGATGAATTGGATGAACCGCCAAGGTAAAAATTATCGAAATATCCACTAGCATCAGCCAATTCATTATAAGCATAATACAGGATTTTTCCCTTGCCCAATTTATATGAAATTTCTTTCGGAACGAAAAATGAAAATTCGAATTCGCCGTTTTTAACACTTGCCAACCCTTTATAAATAATGTTATTCTGAAGTGTAAAGCTCGTAGTTTCTTGTCCGGCATTCCCCAAAGTTTCGAGCTGCATGGCCTTGTCGTAAACGGTAGGTGTAATTTCACCATTAAAGGAAGTAAGTTTGACTCCCTGGCTGTTAGCCACATATCCTTTAACTGTTACAACAGAAAGTGTATTGATCGTATCTGTTTCTATTTTAGCATCGTTACCATTTATACTGGTGGTTATTACCTGATTATTCGGATTTGCTAACCGTAAAGCTGGATCAGCTAAAAGGGTAAAATTCAATTGATTGATACCTGTATTGGCCGCAGCTTTTGCCAAACGCATCACATCGCCCAAACGCAGGTTATTTCCCTGTTGGTCTTTTTCAAAAATGTATTTAAAGAATTTGCTGTTCAAAACAAAGTTAGCCCCGGAATAAACTAATCTGGTCGTTGAAAAGAGGCCAACCCCGGCACCTGTCGGGTTAAAAAGAACATATTCACCCGCCGATGTTTCGTTTTCATCGAACCGGCTAAAAGAGCAGGTAGCTGTTACTACAAGGGAAAGGCGATTGTAATTGGTCCACGAATTAATACTTGGAACATCAATAACGCTCTCGTCGGCAAGCCCCTTTTCGTTGCCGTGTCCGGTATAGTTCATAATCAAAGTTCCCCGTTTTACCCGACTATTGATAGCCGCATTAACGTCCGGATATTTCTCGCCACCTGCAGTCATAACACGTTTATAAGTGTCGAGATAAATTCTTTCAGTAAAGAATGACGGGTAATTTTTGTTTACAAAGCGAGCCAGACTTTCTGCCTGATCTGTATGAATTGTTGTATATCCATCGGCTGTATTTCCATCATCGGCAATAAAGGTCACTACATTCCGCCAGTTTCCCATACTTTCCTTGGTTTGGTAGGTTTTAATTTTATCCAGCACGATTTCGGCTTCTTCAATTTTTCGTGCCGGGATTCGGCCTATTCCTAAATCAACAGTTCCATAATAACCACCTTCATTTTCATCCATGAAAACATAGAAATCGTCGGTCACAAACGACTCAGTTTCTGAAAGTGAATTATCTGATTGAAAGGTGGGGAGTAGGTTTATATTTTTACCCTGGATATTTCGGTTATCAAAGCTTCCGTCTCCCATCAGCAAAATGTATTTTAAGGTGTTTTTACCATTTTGTTTGCCTTGTTCATAACACATTCTGAAATAGTTACGCAAACCGGCGGGATCAGGCAAGCCACCTGAAAATTCATTGTAAATCACATCAGGAGTTACAACCTGAACAGTCATTTGATCTGAAGTACGATGAAGGTCCGCTAAGTCATTTGCCACTTTGAGCAGAGTCGGATTGGAAACAATGATCATTTCAGATAATTCGGCAGCATGTAAATTCTGATTGGCAACTGTACCAACCAATTCGGCAGATGGGATCGTTCCTCCTGGATTAAAAGCCATATATTCGCGGGTCAATCCCGAGTTAGAATTAAACTTTAATTGACCATCAGCATAGTTTACCGGAACTTCAAAGGTATTCACATGGTCAGTCACATCAAAAATGCGTGTCGATACTGAAGCATTGGCCAAAACAAATTCTGAAATCGGAATCTGGCCGTCAACTCCTCTACCCCGGAAAGCAAACACGTCAGCATTCATGTTCAGGAGACTTTGATAATTTACCGAAATATAATCGAGCCAGGCCTCGGATGAACTATTACGACCTTGGTGGGTCAGTTTTAACTGAATATTTCTCTCCGTAAGGGTCGCTGAAGCTGTTTTGACAGCTTTTCGGGCAAATTCATATTCTATATAGGTGCCAAACTGAAGATTTAAAAGTGATTTTCCATTCATTAATACATCCATATTGCTTGCAGTAGAGGTTCTACCTGCCGCTGATACAGATATTAAGGCGGGTTTTGTTAGATCGGGATTTTCTAAAGAAATATTAACTGATTGTGTTGCCCCCATGTTGAACCGTTCACCAAACCACTGACTGCCGGAAGAAATTAAGTTGATTGATTCTTTTTCATAAAAAGCATAATTGGGAAACGAAAGCACCTGTTTCCCGGCATCGCCAGTCAGTTCGGCAGCCTTGCCGATTATACGGGCTATTCCCTGATCACTAAGGTAAAAGTACGTTTCAGTAGAATAATAATTTTGTTGGTGGGCAAATAACCCAGTTTCAAGGTTCTGGCTGAACGACACATTTCCGGTAGAATAAAAGAATAAGCAATCTTTGCCTGCGTTGTCTTTTCCTTTCAAGACCGGGTAAGTAGCCAAATCGTCAAAACGAAGTTCCCTATTCAGTGTTGGAAGCATGTAGCCACCTGTTCCATATAAAACAACCTGATCCGGATTCGCAAAACCCCATTGTTTGATCTGGTCATAGGTTACTTTATAAATTCCACGATCTTTTGTTTTGATTTTTACCCATTTGCCTGAATTGAGCACAGAATTGGTTTTCCAGGGATATGGTGCATTGGCCGATTTTAGATTGTTCTGGTTCTCAGTAACAGAAATGGTAAAACTGACGAGTTTTTCTATCTGGTTATTTTTTCTGATAAACGGGAAAATAGTAAGCCTAAGGAACGATTTCCCGGCAGAAACCCCAATAACTGATTTGAATGTTAATTCATCATTCTGTATATTTTCCAATGCCGGAATCAAATCCTTAACTGGTTCGAAAATTGCATTCTCGATGGCAACATCGGCAGAAGCGCTGTTTAATTCAAAGCTTTCAAACCAATAGGGAAGCCCGGTTTGATCAACTGAGATACTGCCATCAAACTGAAGTGGAAAAACTCCTCTTGCCCCAATTTCAATGGTATCAACCTTGTCCAACCAAATAATTTTACGATGAAAATCACTGGCAAGAGCGGTTGCAGCGAAAAAAATCAAGCAGCTAAAGAGTATTATTTTCGACATTTTATAATTAGTTTATTGACAAGGAGCAAACGCTTTGCATGCCCGAATAGTATATTTTATTGCAATATTGGAAAGAGTAGTTCCATTAGTTTTTTAGTTTCTAACCTGAAACGAAAAAACTGGTCCGATGAATTGAATTCACCGGATCAGAATCAAATTAAACTCCAAAGTTTCTAAAGAGATAATCTACTGAAATATATTACATTAAGATTATTTTTTAGAAAAATCAGACTTATAACGAATTGAAAGATTTCGATTTACGATTCACCAACTATGTGATCCATACAAATCAATTATTGATGTTTATGTTCCATCGGCTTTATTGGAGCTTTTAGATTAGAACGGTCATATTTGCAACATGAAGGAAGTTCATTATAAGCTTCGTCAGTTGCTTTAACTATTTGTGTGTCGTGACCAACTTTAGCAATTGCTTCCTGCACATTTTGCAAACTGGTTTTAGCTTCATTAATTGTTACTTCAATTTCTTTGGTTTCTTTGTTCCAATCAGCTTTTGAAACACCTTCTAATGATAAAGCGGACATTTCAATGCGCTTTTCGCACATTTCACATTTACCATTCACTAAAAACTTTTCGGTCTTGACTTTTGCAAATCCAGATAGTGTTCCCAATAGGATCACTACAACTACACTTAAAACTTTTGTTTTCATACGAATTAATTTAAAGATTAAACTACTTGTTATTTATTGTCACAGCATGCCCCTGACTTTTCAACCTTCTTGTAAACACTTTCAGTTACACCATGATGATTATTTTTTCTGTTCTCATCCCGCTTGTATTGACAACAAACGGGAAGTTTGTTATATCCTGATTCACTTGCACTGAACATTTCAGTATCGTGACCAGCCATTGCAATAGAAGTTTGGATCTTTTGCATGGATGTTTTTTTGTCATCGTAACTTACTGTCAGGTTTTTGGTTGATTTGTCCCATTGGGCAGAACCGACACCATCCAAGGACTTTACTGTCGTTTCAATACGGTTTTCACACATGTCGCATTGCCCTTTTACTTTAATCTTTTCAAGTTTAGTCACTGCCTGAACAGCTAACCCAATAAACAGGGAAATCACAATTGTACTAATTAATTTGGTTTTCATTTTCAGGGCAAAATTTGTATTATTTAAAATGATTGAAGTTTTCTTCAGATTCAAAATAGCTCACTTTCCCATTCGATTTTTTAGTCAAAACAATAAAAGCCTTTGATTTTTTTATCCGGTGATGCGAATACTCATCGATGGCAAATTGGGAATCATGGAAATTAAGCTTTAGTTTATCAGCACACATTTGACAACAGACGTAATAGGTTTCACCTTCAATTAATACTGTTTTTGTTGGCCTTGTTTTAAGTTCATCACCAAACATGCAAATTTGTTGGGCAGCTATTGCTTTGTTTTCAAATTTTGCAAGCATTTGCTCCTGATGAATATCGTAACGGAAATAACTATTGAAAGCGAACCAGGATGCAAATGCAAAAAACAATATCATACCCATGAGGAATAAACGGTTGAACCACTTATCCTTTACAATCTGGCGTTTTTGCGCTTCTGTTAATTTTTTCATAACTTATTCTCAATTACCTATTCAATATATTATAAACTATCCTGCAACGCATTTAAACTTTTCTATCTCTTTTGTGATAAAGTGATTCATTTGGATCGTTAATTTTCAATTTCGGTTTATCAGAACGGTTCTAAATCATTTATCTCCTCCCTGACGATGTAAGTTAATGTTTCGCTAAAACCGTTTTAAAAAGTATCAAAATAGAACTTCAGGAAACCCTATTTTTTTATCGGCCTTACAATCAGGCTGAAATAATTCTCTTAATTCTTGCTCGATAAAAATTCTTCCTTGTTGTTTTAAAAATGGAGTATAGTGAGCATAAATTGTCAATTTCCCTTTGCAATTTTTAACCCAACAGTCTTTTTTGTCATGATTTTCAATTCTTGTTCTCAACTTTAAGCTTTCACCAACATCTAATAAAAAAAATTCGGTGTCTACTTTACAAACTATAGCATATATGCCCGATCTGTCCTTGATCTCATCAATTGATGCGAAAGGGCCTGTAAACGAATATTTTCCTAATTTGATTGCCATATCTTTAAATTTATATCATCTCCTTTATTGTAAACTATCCTGTAAAGCATTCAAATAATCAACAAGTAATTTTTTGCTTTTCGGTGTTAAACGGGCATCCCGATGAATTAATGTATAGGAGGAAAGTGGCATTTCGTTTTTTTCAATCTGATTTGCCATTGACTTTAATTTGCTTTTTTGTTTCCTTACCGAGTAGGATCCAAATTCACTAAAATTTAGTTCAGCCTTACCTTTTTCGATATGGTGCTCTAAAAACCATCCAACCGGCTGAACATGGCTATACCAGGGATAATTGGTGTTATTGCTATGACAGTTGTAGCAGGAGGTATGCAATATACGCCCTACTTCTTCAGGAACTTTATAAATTAGTCTAAAGTCGGTTGATGGCACTTCCGAACTCTGATTTGATCTGGTAGGTATAAATTGAAGACCTACCAGAACAACCAAAATTGCTAACCCAATGCGCTTTAGCGTTTTCATTTTACAGAAATTTCAACAAGAACCCGACCGCATTTCTCCTGGTTCTTACCGCGAAATGGATTTTTTATCTTATCAGACGCACTTAACCACTTGCCACCTTTGTTGTTGTTATACGTTGAGCAAAATAACTGATATAAGGTTCGATCTGACCCCGTAATAACGATCAGGTCTTTAAGGTCTCCGCCCAATAGTTCAAAGTGTTCCCTTTGATGGTCAATCTTGTCGCCATTTTCCGAAATATGCTCCGCATTTTCTTTGGCGTCATCCAGAATTTCTTTCAATTCTTTTTGTTTTGATGCGTCCTGGCTTGAAAGATCAAATTTGCCAAGGGCATCGAACAGCATTTTTCCTGAACTGGCCGCTTTCTTGCTGTTATCATCAACCAAGGCATCTTTTAAAGCAAGGTAGTTATCAAGAATAGATGTTACCAATAGAGAGTGTTTGACCTTGATTGAAGGTATAACACGAGGTTCTTCTTTCATTTTTGGCATCATACTGGAATGGCTACTTCCAGAGTTCCCCGTGCTCGAATGGTCGTGCTGGGCGCTGGCTCCCCAGCTCACTAAAGCCAGGAAAAGCATAATCATTGTTGTTTTCATTATTTTAACATTTAAAAGAATTAAAAATTGATATTAAAGTTAGATCGGGAATCTTCATCTGAATTTCACGGACGAAGATTACTGATGTGAATAAAATTTCTATTATTCACGTTTATTCAAAATCGTATGGATCCATTTTAACCAAAAAAATGATGGAAGCCATGTGGATTTGAATCTTTTATCGGAACCAGTTTCATGTTACACACCGGGCAATTTCCCGGATGGTTGAATTTTTTGTTTTCTTCACACCTCATTGGACATTGATAAACGATGTTCTTTTTTTCATGTTCAGAATATTGCTTTTTTTCGTCCATGATCTTTTTGTTAAATGTTAAACATCTTATCTCTATTTAATTGACCGAATAAACAGCGAAACAGAAAAACAAAGATTATACAGGTTAAAAAGACTGTTTCATAATACCAAATTTTAATTCGACTCTCGGTATTGCAGGTATTTTACTGTTTCACTGGTAGTGAGCGGATTCGTTACATTCCCTGTCCTTAGGAAGAAGATTGTTCTATTGTCTTCGTTAAAGAATACGGGATGTCGGCAAGGTTCGATATAGAGCGTGCATATTTCTTTTTCCTTTATTTCATGAAAAGCTATATGGATTTTTGTACAAATATCCTTACCAAAAGCATTTGCAACCAACAGTATTAACCGTTGCTGAAAACCATCTTTATCCTTTCGCTTCAACGACCAGTAATCATTTTCCAGCCCCAATATTTCGCCATTATCGTTGACCCCGATAATTAAAGTACCTCCATTTGCATTGAGGAATCCGGCAATTGATTTTAAAATCACGTCTTCCAGATTTTTATCCGTTTTTATCTGGCGATAATCGTGGCGCAAAGAGGATTTAAATTCGACAAACTCACTTTCTCCACCGACTATTAAACTTGGGATACTTTGCTGCAATAGCTGTTTTTTTCCGTATAGTAAATATTCTCTCTTTTTAATGGATTTATAATAAAAGCCAGATCCCAAACCTATTAACGCCCCCAGTATTGAAAAAGCTACCGACATGGGCATCATGTGCAGACTGAAAGTGTGCTTGAAATTTCCCAGAAAAACATTGAATAAATCAGACAGGTTGTATTCATTTGTATTCAATTGAAACCAGTAAATAACCATGCTGATCGGGTGTATGATGAAATATCCGATAAATAGTCCGATAAAAGTATGGATGATCAGTTCTTTGTTATTTTTCATGATGAACCTGGATATTATAAGACGCATAAGCTAGGATTTTAAATTATTTACAATAGGAAAATATAATCTAATGGCCGCTCCGCCGTCTGTTGAGTTTCCAAATTCAATCTTCCCTTTGTGTGCTTCGCAAATGAGCTTTATCAATGGAAAATCCAAACCGTTGAAACCAACCAAACGGGTTGTATTGCTGCCCAAAAGATTAAATACATTCTTTTCCGCAAGACCAGATAATCCTTTTCCGTCGTTGCCAATTTCAAGAATCGTATATGACTTGGTTGAATCTTCCCAGCCATCGATAGAGATCTTCTTTTTGCAGAATTGTAGGGTATTCGCGAGAATATGATCCATGCAGGTATCAAATAAGCCAGCATCAGCAAAGACAAATGTTTGTCCCTCGTTTAAACGAAGTGAAAAATTAACTGCAATTTGCCTTTGAAGAATTTTCTCATTGTACTTGCTAAGTCTAAACCTTACCTCTTCAAGCAGGTTTAATCTATCTTTATTTAATCTGGTGTCCTTTGTTCTTAGTTCAGTTATTTTCAAAGCCGTAAGCGAAAAATTCTCAAGGCGGGTTACCGATGCGTCAAGCATATCAACAATATGTTTTAGTTCGCTTGAAGTATCCATGTTTTTTATGATACTGACAAAGCCAACAATCCCATTGAGTGGTGTCCTGATCTCATGGCTGATCAAATGAAGAAAATTCGATTTAATGTTGTCTAGTTCTATCAATTCTTCGTGATTCTCACTTAAGATTTTTTTTAACCTTAGCGATCTGGAATAAAGCCCTGAAATGAATCCGAAGAACCCACCGATCAATGCGAAGATTATACTCATCGGTAACATGCTTGAATGAAATGAATGTTTAACCCGCATCATAAATACATCAGCCAATGAATCAAAAGAAATAGTTGAGGGATTAAACTCAAACCAATAAACAACCATGGTTATCGGATGAAACACAAAAATTGAAATAATTGCACCAATTAATGTGTGAATAAGGATAATGTTAAAATGCAAACCTGTTATGTCAGTTGCTTTTTTCTTCATTTTTAAATACTTATTTTAATGGTAGATCCAGGCTGTTCAGGATAAATTGCGTTGTGTTAATTGATCCGATGACACGCAGTCACCGGATCAATTGAAAAGAATGTGTCACTACCTGAAATATTCGCTATTTCATGGGAGCCATTTTCATGTCCATTTTTGCATCTTTTTTGCCGTCCATCTTCGTGTCAGTTTTCGCACGCTCGTATTGACAACAACCCGGCAACTTATTGTATGCTTCATCGGTAGCCTTGTGCATTTCGGTATCGTGGCCAGCATTGGCAATTGCCAATTCCACTTTGTGAACGTCGGTTTTCGAATCATCAAAAGCCAGGTCCATCATTTTGGTTTTCGCATCCCAATTGGCCGTAGCAATTCCATCAACAGCTTCTGCCGCTTTTTCAATACGCGCTTTACACTGGTCGCAATTTCCATAAACCTTTACTTTCTCAACTTTATTGCCAGCAAAAACTGCAACTACCCCAAACATGAGCAGGGCAACTAAACTTAAAACTTTTGTTTTCATACTCTTAAAAACTTAAATGGTTAAACTTTTATTTACGATACTTGCAGCACTCCGGAAGCGCTTTATAGGCAGCATCCGAAGCCTTAAATTTCTCGGTATCATGACCAACTTTGGCAATAGATTTCTGTATATCGTCCAGATTGGTTTTTCCTCCGTCAAACTGCACATGAAGCATTTTGGTTTCAGTGCCCCATTCGGCAGAAGTAACGCCCGCTACCGATTTTGCAGCCGTTTCAATCCGCTCTTTGCACATCTCGCAATTACCTGAAACTTTAACCATCTGATGCTCTACTTTAGCCTTTTCTGAATCACTTCCCATATCCATGCCCGACATGTCATTGCTATCCAAAGGTTTCGCTTTCTCAGGCGTGGTTTTATTGTCCTCTGGATTTTCATCGCCCGGCATAACCATCCCCGGCATTGAGGTCGCCTTCTTGCCTCCGGAAGGATTCATCATGCTTGGTTTTCCCTCCAACTGGGCTGCGGCATCAACACTAAAAGCGCTTTGGGTCACAATTTCTTCGCCATCATTCAACCCTTCCAATACCACATAGCTATTGCCCAATTGCGGACCCAATTCAATTTCGCGGATTTTGAAAACAGGCTCTTCGCTATTGGGTTGTTTAACATACACAATAGAGCGTTTACCTGTCCAAAGCACCGCTGTGCGTGGAATAACCAGCTTACCTTGAAATTCGTGGAGATTGGCTTTAACCAGTCCGGTTGCAAACATTTCTGGTTTCAGCTTTCCTCCGGAATTACCTATTTCCAAACGAACTTTGGCTACACGGTTAACCGGATCGATCACCGGATCAATAAACCTGATGTTTCCGGAGAAAGATGAACCGGGCAATGCCTGAATAGTGAAATCAATTTTATCTCCGTTTTTCAGGAACGGAAGGTCGCTTTCGTAAGCATCAAACAAAATCCAAACACTCGACAAGTCTGAAACTTCGTAAAGTACCGAGCCCTGACCGACATAGTCGCCCATACTAACACGCTTTGCCGTAACAATGCCCGAAGTGGTTGATTCAACTTCTATGGTCGCCTTAATATTTCCGGAGTTCTCGATAGCCGAAATTTGTGTTTCAGACAATTTCCACTGGCGGAGTTTTTCTTTGGCCGCTTCGTAAATTTCGGGTTGTGCCTGCTTCGATTTTGCGGCCTCGAGCAATTCCTGCTGCGCGGTGACCAATTCAGGAGAATAAATGAGCGCCAACGGTTGGCCTTTCCGCACAGGCTCGCCGGTGAAATTGACCAAAAGTTTTTCAACCCTTCCGGAGATATAGGCAACCTGGCTTTGCCGCAAACGCTCGTCGGCCTGCACTTTTCCATAAAGGCGCACTTCTTTAACTGGCTTCTGACTCGAAACTATCGATGTCAGCACATTAGCAAGCTGTGCAGCTTCCTTGGTCAGATGAACAGCTTCCGGATCCATTTCTGCGGTACCGCTTTGGGTGAGTGGAATTAAATCCATCGCGCAAATGGGGCATTTTCCGGGTTTGTCCATTCGAATCTGGGGGTGCATGGCACAGGTCCAGATTTCAGATTTTGCAGTTTCTGCCGCGTGGTCGTGTTTTTCTTCTTTGGCCGGAGATGAATGGAAGAATATCCAACCCAACAAAATACCTCCTATAAGAATGAGGCCAAAGCGGACATATTGATTACTAAATATTTTCATCGTATTTAAATTTTTGTGTTACTTGATTTTCGTATATGCCATTAATCGGTTGAACCATGCAATTGACGTGTTATTGTCAGCAACTGCTTCTATTTGCTGGTACTCGTAATCGAGTGTTTGCTGCCTGACACGCAAAATGTCGGTGAGCGAAACGCCTGAGGAAGCAAAGCTTTTAAACATGATATCGAGCGATTTAGAAGCCAATTGATATTGACTGGCATACAATTTTATCCGGCGCTGTGCATCCTGATACAACTGCAATGCCTGATAATACTCGGTTTGCAGCGAATTCGCGGCAGCCTTGTAATTCTGGGTATTCGCCAGTTTCAAAAAGTCGGCTTCGTCGCGCATCGCCTTGTACTTTTTTCGGTAAATAGGCAACGTAACCTTAACTTCGGGCATAACCATGTCTTTACCATTCATCGGCGATGTTGACATTGCACTTTTATTGATCAGCGAATAATTCAATCCGACCCCAACCATTGGATAGCTCATTTTGGTAACCATTTGTTTGCGGGCTTCCAGCGATTGTTGCTCAAACTGAAGCATTCCCAACATCGGGTTATTTTTCAGGATGCTGTCAGAAATCGCTAAAAGCGAAGGATTAAAATTTTCAGACGTCAAGGTATCGGGCAAGGTAACCAAGGTGGCTTGCGGTCTATTCAGGTAACTGTTAAATTGTGCTGAAATGGTAATCAACTGGTTTTTTAACAGGTTAATGTTATTCTGAAGGTCGCCAATTTCGATTTGAATGCGATACACATCGGAAAGACCCGATCCGCCAGAAGACGAACCCATGGAGCTGCCGCCCATTGGCGAAGCCGCCTGGCCTGAAGATGACCCGCCGGAATTGCCCGAACCGCCGCCCATACTGTTCATGCCCGATGATCCGGAGGAAGAACCGGGAGTGGAAGACTGGGACGTTGATTTGCTGGCAGGGGCAGATCCGTTTCCGGAAGGACCGGCTTTGAACCTGACTATGGCCAACCGTTCAACCGTCTGAAGCAATGCAATGTTATTTTCCGAAATACGGATTTTCTGTTTTACCTTATTCAATTCGTACCATGTGCGTTGCACATCGTAGAATACCTGAAATTTGGCATCACGAAACGTTTCCAGTTTGGCTTTTGCCATCAGGCTCATTTCGTCCTTAGCATATTTGAGCACACCAAACCAAGGGAACATCTGCATCAATTGTATATCAGCCAATTGGTTTCCGCCAACCAGTTCCATCGGACTGAGGAAAACCCCCAGGCTAGCTTCAGGATCGGGCAAACTCCCCACCTGAGGCACTTTTTGCAAAACAGCTTCATATTCAGCATACCGCTGAAGTACAGTTGGGTTATTTTTAGCTGCAATTTCAAGATAATTCAATAAAGAATCTGTCTTTTCCTGACTATTGCCCATAACCCAACTACCAAGAGCAAGCAACAGGAACAGTACTTTTTTATATGCCTGAGTTTTCATCATCGTCCTGATTATTAGGGTTATTAATTGCTAATTTATTGTGCTTGGTTACGGCGCCTTCTCTCCACATGGACTGAAACATCGGGACAACAAAGACGGTCATCACCTGAATGACCATACCACCAAACATAGGGATTGCCATAGGTATCATGATGTCGGAGCCTTTTCCGGTAGACGATAAAACGGGCAACAGGGCGATTACGGCAACGGCAGTGGTCATCATGGCAGGCCTCACACGTTTTAATCCGGCAGAAACAACAGCTTCACGAACTTCATGCACTGTAGCAGGATGCCGGGCTTCGAATACCTGATGTATATAAGTACCCATGATAACCCCATCGTTGGTGGCAATTCCGAAGAGGGCAATGAACCCGACCCAGATGGCTACGCTCAAATTAATCGTATGCACCTGGAACATATCCCGAAGGTTAATCCCTTCAATTGAGAAATTCAGAAACCAGTCTTGCCCATACAGCCAAAGCATAATAAAACCTCCGGCAAAGGCAACAAATACTCCTGAAAAGTGAATGAGCGAAGCCGTTACTGTACGGAATTGGAAATAAAGCAATAACAAGATCAGGAGCAAACTGATTGGTATCACGATCATCAATCGTTTGGTAGCCCTTATCTGATGTTCGTAATTACCTGCAAATTTATAGGATACACCTGCGGGCAATACGATAGCACCCGAGCTTAGTTTCTCCTTTAGAATTTTAGTAGCCTGTTCCACCACATCAACTTCTGCCACACCTTCATTTTTATCGAAAATAACATATCCATTCAGGAATGTATTTTCACTCCTGATCATTTGTGCGCCACGGGTATAATCGATGTCTGCAATTTCGCTCAACGGAATCTGAACTCCATTCATCGCTGGAATCAGGATACGCTTGATGTCATCCGGATTGTCGCGCAATTCGCGGGCATAACGCACCCGTATCGGGAAACGTTCGCGTCCTTCGACGGATGATGAAAGCGCCATTCCTCCTACAGCTACCTGAAGAATTTCCTGTACTTCGCTTACCGTCATACCGTAGCGTGCCATCGCTTCACGGTTTAGCTTGATTTCGAGGTAAGGAGCGCCAACAGCACGGTCGTAGAAGACGGCTGAAGCTTTGATCGATGGCACTTCTTTCAGAGCCTGCTCAAGCAACATCCCTCCTTTTTCAATCGCATCCAGATCGGGACCAAAGACTTTTAGCCCCATCGGCGCGCGCATACCTGTTGAAAGCATGACCAGACGAGCCTCGATTGGTTGCAACTTGGGCGCTGAAGTCAATCCCGGAATATTGGTCACTTTCACAATTTGATTCCAGATGTCGTTCGGCCTTTTGATTTCTGGCCGCCACTGACGGAAGTATTCACCATTTTCGGCATGAATCAAACTGTCAGCCTCAATTGCACGAAAAGTTTCTGTCTTCGGATTGTATTTGCCTCCGCTTTTCAGGATAAAACTGCCTTCGCGGTCAACTTTAAATTGCATGCGTTGTCCATCTTCATTCAGGATATATTCTGAACGGTAACTGATCGTATTCTCGAACATTTGTACCGGCGCCGGATCGAGCGCTGAATTGACCCGGCCCCATTTCCCAACAGCCACCTGCACTTCAGGAATAGCTGAAAGCCGTTTGTCAAGCGTTTCAATGTATTCCAGGTTTTTCTGGATACTTGAATGTGGCATACTGGTTGGCATCAGCAGGAACGACCCTTCGTTTAGCGATGGCATAAACTCTTTGCCAGAGCCGGGGAATGTCTTGGCAGAAGACTCCCAAAAAGAAGTTTGCCTGATGCTTTTCCAACCCAATTTTTCGGCGCCCGTAGCAGCAATACCGAATGTTTTATCAAAACCCTGCCAGGCCAGCAACCCGAAAAACAAGGTTACCGCCGGTATAATCAGGAATTTCCATTTGTGTTCCAACGCCCATCGCATAATGTTTTCATAAAAATGCACCATCGACATCAGCGCCACGAGAATAACAAATACAATACCGCCTACAAATATAAAATTCGAGAATATACTGTTGTGGGCGCCTAATGGAAGCCATTCGATGGTAAGGTACCAGGAAGCAAGAAGCACTGTGATAGCAATGTTGATGTAGTTGGGGAATTCTTTCCGGCGTTCGGGCCAGCGATGGTCCAGCAAATTATTGATACCTACCGCAACTAAAGCCAATGCTGGCCAGGTTTGCCAGATAGCTACAAATAGGATACCCGCCAGAATCAGGCAAGAATTCCATATTTTGCGGATCTTTTTGGTATCAAAACTAATATTGAAAAAAATATGTGTTAAAGTAGGTAAAGCAACAATCCCGAGAATAAAAGCCGCTATCAGTGCAAAAGTCTTGGTAAAGGCCAGCGGGTGAAACAGTTTTCCTTCGGCAGCCTGCATCGCAAAAACGGGAAGGAAGCTGACGATGGTTGTTGCGATGGATGTTACCACTGCTGCACGTACTTCGGTGGTTGCTTCGTATATGACCGACATCAGTTTCTTTCCACGGATTCCTTTATTTTCCGGCATTTCGAGGTGCCGGAGAATATTTTCCACATCCACAATCCCAATATCAACCATTACGCCAATGGCAATAGCGATACCCGAAAGGGCGACAATATTGGCATCGATACCAAAAAAGCGCATCAGGATGAAAGTCATCAATACGCCAATAGGCAGCAATCCGGCTACGATTAGCGATGCCCTAAGGTTCATGACCAGAATAATGATAACAATGATGCTGATCAGTATTTCGTGCGAAAGGGCTGATTCGAGCGTTCCAATGGTTTCCTGAATCAATCCTGTACGGTCATAAAATGGCACAATGGTCACTTTGGAAATGCTTCCATCGGGCAAGGTTTTTTGTGGCAACCCGGCTTCCAGTTCCTTGATTTTGTCTTTGACATTGCCGATTACATCCATAGGGTTAGCGCCGTAACGTGCAACCACCACAGCGCCTACTGCTTCGGAACCCGCTTTGTCCAAGCCTCCACGGCGTGTAGCCGGTCCAAATACCACATGGGCCACATCTTTAACGCGTACCGGGACATTATTCCGGACAGCAACTACCGAGAGGTCGAGGTCATCCAGATTTTTAATATAGCCCAAGCCACGAATAATATACTCCACATTATTCAGCTCAATGGTTTCAGCGCCAATGTCGAGGTTACTTTTACGCACGGCGTTCATTACATCCATGGCCGAAACGTTGAATGCTTTCAATGCTTCAGGGTTTAAGTCAACCTGGTACTCTTTGATAAACCCACCGACAGATGCAACTTCTGATACTCCTTCGGCTGTGGCAAGTCCGTATTTGACGTAAAAATCCTGAACGGTGCGCAATTCCTGAGGGTTCCATCCCCCATTGGGTTTTCCGGTTTTGGGGTCTCGTCCTTCGAGTGTGTACCAATAGATTTGACCTAACGCCGTTGCGTCAGGACCCAGTGCCGGTTGAACTCCCTGAGGCAAAGTACCGGAAGGCAATGAATTGAGTTTTTCGAGGATACGCGAACGGCTCCAGTAAAATTCTATATCATCTTTAAATATGATATAGATAAAAGACATCCCGAACATGGACGTACTTCGTATGGTTTGCACACCTGGAATACCCAGCAATGCGGTAGTTAGCGGGTAGCTTATCTGGTCCTGAATGTCTTTGGGCGAACGCCCCATCCATTCAGTAGCCACAATCTGTTGATTTTCCCCAATATCGGGGATCGCATCCACAGCGACAGGGTCGCGGGGAAAATAATCTGGCTTCCAGTTGAAAGGCATATATACCATACCCAAAACCACAAAAGCGATCATGAACATAAAGGTAATCAGCCTATTTTCCAGAAAAAATTTGACGAGTCGGTTAAAAATCATGGAATTATTTTTAAGAATTGATTGATCATATTTTCAATTAAAAAACGCTTGACATCATTAATATCATTAGGGCTGTCATCGCCACTCCTCCTCCTATCCATCCAGCAGTGGTCAGTGTTTTATTAGGAGTATCCTTGTGCTGCTTATGTACAAAGTGATCGGGATTGCCTTTAAAAACGGACAAACATTGCCCGGAATCAAAGTAGTACCAATTTTCTTGATATTCATAAGTCAGGGGGTTTTCGTCCATAACTTGTTTTCCACATACCGGGTCGATTTTTGCCATTGAACCATCATGATTGTGATTCTCGTGCATTGAGCCAGACATGTGCCCAGGCATCATCATCATACATGAAGAAAATAAAGTGCCAATTACGAAAACTAAGATAACAATGGAAATCTTTTTCATTTATAATAGGATTTTTAGAGTTTAATGGTGGCCTGCGTGACCGCCTCCTCCGGAATTAATACTAGGATGATAGGAATTACCTGAATTCTTGTGCCGCAAGTCGGCAAAATTAAATACTTCCATTTTCATTCCACATTTTGGGCATTTACCCGGATTCATTTCGATAACCTCCGTGTGCATCGTGCAACTATAATATATCTTCCCCGGCTTCGGTTGAGCCGTTGTGTGCCTGCTGCTGCTACACGAACTGAATAAAAAGCCCGTTAAAAAGGCCGTTAGTAAAGCAATTCTAAATTTATACATTTTTTTATTGTTAACACGTTAATATATTTCGAATTAATGATCATTGAATTGCAAATTTTCCCTTGAAATTAATATCCTTGTTAGACAATTGATAAAAATAAGTGCCTTGTTCCATGTTTCTCCCATCAATTACCACTTCGCCCTCAATGTTATTTTCCTTTTTTAGAATTATCCTACCGTAGATATCAAAAATCAATAGGGTGTATTTTTCACCGTTAGAATCAGGATGAATCTTTAGTGTAGCCTTGTCATTAAAAGGGTTTGGGTAAACTGTGACGAACTTTTGATTTTTAGAGACTTCCTCAATACCTGTAGTGACAGATGTCAAATATTCAGCATATTCAACAGTCTGATAATTACTATTTTGGTTCAAAATACCTTTTGATATTTGAAGTACCGGAAAACCCAGATCCCTGGTGTACCAGTTGTAATAATAATTGCCTTCAGTTTTACTTTTCAATAGGGCAGAACCATCTGTATATATACTGTCGTATACAGTTTCTGAAGTAAAAATGCGAATTGCACTTACAGTTCCCGCCGGGGTTTTTATCGTGCCCCAGGCATCGGCCTTTGAGAAACCAGTCACATGTAATACTTTTTGAGTGTATCCAGCAGAATAATAGATTAAACGCGACTCATTTTTAATTGAATCGCCATATTTCAGAATAGGGAAAATAGTACGTGTAACCGAGTATTTTAATATACCTTGAATATCGGATCCATAGTAAAACAATCCATTTTCGTTTTTTATATAGAAATCATGTTTACAAGTTTCTATATCGGTATGCGTAACATGTGAATGGACTTTAGTACATGCCTTGTTAATCGCCAAAACAGCCAATGGAAATTTCGAATAATTAGTTGTAGCGGTTGCACTAACCCATTTTACCGTATCAGATTCTTTCCCACTTAGGTAGCTAAAATCCCAAAAAATATTTTCACCTTTTTCCCCAGGCAATAGATTAATTGACTGAATACTATCGACCATTACGCTTATTTGGGCATCTCCTGTTTTAGGTAAATCGTTGTTGTTTAAAACAATTTGGGCATTCAGCAATTGAGCGGAAAGCAATAAGAGCAACATATAAAATATCGATATCCGTTTCTTCATCTAAGAATTCTATTTATTAAAATGTAGTTATTCTCCTTGAATACACTGTATTCGAAGTACTTGCCCTCAAATAATTTCAAACTGCAACATCATTCCATCATCTTCGTGTTCCAGATTGTGACAATGCAATACATATTTTCCTTTGTTTTGTCCAAAAGTTATGATTACACGCACTTTTTCACCAGGAAGAAGCATCACTGTATCTTTCCATCCTTTTTCAGTGGCTATCAGACTGTTTCTTCCCCCTGTGCGGTCTAAAACCTGAAACTGTAGCGCATGTATGTGCATAGGGTGTGGTTCATCACCCTTTGAGTTATCAAACTCCCAGATTTCGGTGGTGCCCGACTGAACAGTTTCGTCTATCCTTGATTTGTCGTAGATCTTGTTGTTGATCCGGTGCATTCCTTTCATGCTCATTCCGGAACTACCCATCATACCTCCCATGCTTCCCATTCCTCCATTCGAAATATCAAAAGTTCTTGTTTTGATTACAGTACCTTTGTCAATTGGCTTTATAACCGAAAAGGAGCCTGGTAATGTATAAGGGTCTTTTTCATTTTGGGTTATCTTAAATTTCATAATTTTGAAACTTTGAGTTCCCTGCGATGAACCGGCTGAAAAAGTTTTACTAATAAGAAACAATTCAGTGCCGACCTGATAACTTGAAAAATTAACGATCAAATCAGCACGTTCACCCGGGCCAAGCAGAAGTGAGTTAACCGTTTGTGGAGAACTAAGCAAGCCGCCATCGGAACCTATTACAGCAAATGATGCGCCGTTGCTCAAAGCTAAATTGTATATTCTTCCATTGGAACCGTTCAGAACACGAAGGCGATAGCTACGAGTACTCACATCTTTGTAAGGTGAATTTACTCCGTTTACTAAAATGTTTGATCCCATATAACCAGTCATAACATCGTTCATATTGGGCGAATAATTTAGCGAATAATCAACGTTAATACGCTTATCCTGGATTACCAAAGGTATTTCCATCTCCCCGGAAGGAAGATTTAGCTTTTGTTCTTCAGCATCCCTTACGATGAATACACCGGCAAGTCCAAGATATGCCTGTTCTGCGGTATAACCATCAGGATGCGGGTGATACCAATACATTCCGGCCCTTTGCGAAACGGTAAAGTTGTAATTACGAGAACTTCCCGGTAGAGCAACATCTTCGGGATGACCATCCATATTGGCTGGAATTACCAGTCCGTGCCAGTGAATATTTGAATTTTCAGAAAGTTTATTTTGAAAATTGATATTGATGTTATCACCCGAATTTACAACGATTGAAGGTCCTAAAATGGAGCCGGATTGATACCCTAAAACCTTTGACTTTTCCCCATTGAAAATAGTGGAAGTGGTCTGCTGCGCAGTCAAGGTTCCTTGTCCGTTTGTTGTTGGCGGAACGAGCAGGGGAGTAGTAAAATCACCTTCAATAGCCGGAGTTACATTCGCATCCTGACTGGCAGGTATATTCTCTTTCAAACAAGACAGGTAGAGGACACTTACCACCACTACTATAAAAATTTTGATCATTGTTTTCATAATTGTATTCTAAAGGATTTTAATGAAACAACTTGTTAAATATTAAGAAGCAAGTGGGCTCGAAAGCCCTCTTGTTCATAAGTCAAAGGAATCATTTTACAGTCTAACCCAACAACCAAATGAGGATGCAATTCAGATTTGGTTAGTGGCAACCGCCAGAATGCCCTCCTCCACCAGAACTCGGATAACTTCCGCCACCGTGATTTGAATGATCAACACTTCCTGTGCTTTCATGTCCTAAATGTCGTGTACTCATACAACTACTAAATGTGATAAGTAATATTACGGAAATGGCTATGGCTAGAAATATTTTTTTCATGATTGATTTATTTTGCATTTTGAGTTTCTAAAAAATGATTGATTTTGTAATGCTTATGGAATTCGTCGTATTCACCCAGCGATGTAGCAGACTTAAACTGTGCATCAATTGCATCGTGCAACATGTGGTTGTCAGGAAATGAAGCTTTCAAGTTCAAAGGTGTTAACTCCAAAATTCCATTATCACCGCCTTTACTGAAGTAATAGGTTGTAATAGTTTTGGCCCCTCCACGCTGACCAACTCCTTTGACCGTTTGTTTGGTATAAATCCAAAGCACTCCTCTGTCGGCAACCGGATAGTGTTCGTTATCCTGAAAACGTACTATTTTTTCATCGCAAAGCTGAAAGCCCCATGTCTCAGCCTTTTTAAGGTTATAGGGTTTGCCTTCATGAACAACAGTTATAAAATCCTTGTCAAGAAATTCGTTGAGCCTGATTTTATGCTTTTCAGTGGCGCAATCGATGCCATATTCCATTTTGCCTGATGTGAAGTCGGCAAACGTTTTAAAAACGCCACTCTTTTGTGCAAACAATGAACCTGCGCTGATGATAGCTATGCCAGCCATCAATACAGCATTTTTTACTAATTTTTTCATGATACTGTCTTTTTAAATTTAAATACTCAAACTAAAAATGATCAGAAACAAATGATTATTCATTTGCCAATATGCCAGGTACCTGTTTTTAATTGTGCATCAATAGCATTGTGCAATGAATGATTATCCTTGAAAGTGGGTTACAGATTTATTGGTGTTAATTCAAAAACACCTCCATCTCAACCTCCACCTCCGCTATAAAATAGGTCGTAATTGTTTGACCTCCTTCACAATGAGAAGCCGCCACGACTTTTTGTTTAGTATATATCCAAAGTGTTCCATTATTAACAGGCTGATAATATTCGCTATCCTGAAAGCACACTATTTTTTCATCGCAAATTTGAAAGTCCCATGTTTCAGAAAATTTAAAGCTATAGGGTTTACTATCTTGAATTGTAATCATAAAGTCCTGACCTTGAAAATCGTTGAGTTTTATTTCATTCTTTTCGGCATCGTAATCATCATATTCCAGTTTGCCGGATATATGGCCCTCAGATGGTTTAAAACTCCTATTCAGTTGTGCAAACGATGAACTTGAACCGATAATGGCTTTCTCTGCTATCATGATAATTTCCCTCATTGCATTTTTCATTTGAATGTCAATTTAAATGATCGATCTAAAAATGGTCAGAAACAAATGATTACCTATTGATGATCTTACTTAAACCTCATAACGATTCCGTTGGGCTTTTTGCCAACCGTAATCTTCATCGTCTCTCTAAGGTTTGCAATGTCAACTACCGACACTGTACCTTCATTTTGGTTGGTAACGTACCCGGTTGTGCCTTCTTTGTTAAAAGCCATGGCATGTGCGCCACTACCAACAGATACAACCCCTCCATGTACAAATCCGGCATTGTCTTTTACCCACATGTGAATTTTACTGCCATCCGGATCGGAAACCCACATCTGGTTCATCATGGTATTGCGTGCAGCCATACCGGGCATAAATCCAAGATCTACCGTATCTGCTATCATGTTGGTCATGCCGTCAATCATACTGATGCTTTGTCCGTCTTCATTATCAACGTACATCATTCCATCCATCCCCGGCCATGCACCAACAGGATTATCCCCCACCGCGATCGTTTCAATTACTTTTTTTGTAGATGCATCAATAACCGTGACGGTATTTGACATGCCATTGGCTACAAATACCTTTTTGCCATCGTCAGAAAATGTTACTTCGGCAGGCATCTGACCCACTGTAATGGTATTTAAAAGGGCGTATGATATGGCGTCGAACACCTTGACCTCGCCTTCCATCATTAAAGCTGTCCACAATTCTTTTCCGTCGGGCGAAAAAATCGCATTGTGTACCATTCCTTCCAGAGTCAACTCCTTTAGTAATTCACCGGTGACCGCATCCAATATCAGAATCCGTCCCGGCATTATTGTTTGGCTGGCACTGCTACCTGTGGAACTTCCACTATGATGCTCACTGTGAGCGTCTGTGGTGCTGCCTGTCGATGCCATATCGTGTCCTTCGCTAAAATCCATTCCCGGCGCAGCTATCGCTAACTTACTTTTATCGGGCGACAGCGAAATGTGATGCGGCCACATGTCTTCCATGCCCATTTCCATTGAGCCTGCACCCATACTATTCTGAAGTGTAGTAAGATCAATAGTTTTATCAACTTGGTTGGTCGCAAGGTTGACCACCGAAATAGAATTACTTTCGCCGTTGACTACATAAGCGGCATCATAATTTACCAGTGTATTATCCGGATTAAGTGAATTATCTTTTGAACAGCCAAAAAACAGGGCAGAGCTTCCTAGAAGGACTGCTATCGACAATTTTATTTTTTTCATAATGTAATTTATTAAGTGAAAAGATTCAGATATTTATTTGTTGAAAATTCAATGAATAGCCATGACCAAATTCAAAAACCCTCTTTTCCCGAAGTTGGTTGAACCATGGCTATTACATTGAAAATATAAGGATCGAAAGGTTATTTCTTCCTTTCGTACTTGCAGCAAGCGTTGAGTTTTGCATACACCTTATCGTCAGCTTTGTACTTTTCAGTATCATAGCCGACAGCAGCAATTTTCTTTTGAATGTCGTCGTTTTTAACTTTTGATGGATCGTATGCCAAGGTGAGTAACTTGGTGGTTTTGTCCCAGCTTGCTTTGCTTACACCATCAACTTTAGCGGCCTTTTCAATGGTGGCCTGACAGGTTTCGCATTCGCCCCAAACTTTAACGGTCTCGGTTTTGGTGGAGCCCATGTCCATTTTGGTATCTGCTTTTGGATTTGACATGTTCATCTGAGAATGGTCGTGCATCTGGGCATAAGAGTTTGAACCCAGAACTATTGCCAGGATGGCAACTATAATGATTTTTACAGTTTTCATTTTATTTTGAATTTGATGTTAATGTATTGAAAAATAGTATCAAGCATCAGGATACAAGTATCAGGAAGCAAGACAAATAATTATTCAGAAGAAGAGATCTTCTACCTGAAATTTTAATACAAAAAAATCAAATCAGGAAAACGCAGATTTTGGGCAAGCTAACAGCATGAACCTGCTTATTTTCTGGCGGACTGGCATCTGTGCTATTCAGATTTATTGAAGTGAGAGAATGAACTTCAAGACTTGATGGAATAATAAAAACCTGCAAAACTGTTTGCGCAAATGCATTAAATTCAGAAAATGATGGAGCATAATTGTCATCAACAGCAAAAGCTGAAACTTTGTTGTCGCAGCAATGATTTTCAATATGCTTTCCAGATAATGGACATTGGTCAGAAGAAACTTCCATACCACACGAAGCGAACTCACCTGAAATAGAAACTTTCGAAGCTGCAATTTCACCGCCACACAAATGTGTTGCAATAGATAAATGCATTCCCGAAAGAATGATGAGTAAAGCGAATGATATGGAAAGTATTTTTTTCATTTGGTTATATCAACGCAAATTGTTGAAAAATGTTTTTCAAAGGTATAATTATTTTAATTGGTTGAATTGCCCTTTCATCGAGATTAGGAAATATTAACAAAATAAATATAATCTTTAGGCAGGGCATTTACCTTGATTGACCTAAATAAGGCTAGTCCAACCTTTTAATTTCATCTAATTTTAAAGTACTCCCAATATTTTATGATTTTTCTCCATCTATTTAGGTGTATTTAGTCTAGAGCCCCCTTGTTTATGATGCTTAATCTGTTAATTTATGCTTAAATTTTAACTACACCCCCATGTGAAACATTCGGGGCATATAAAAATATATACTTTTGAACAGGCATACTAAAACAGAATAGGGGTGCGGCACCAAAAGGTGATTTTTAATAAAACACCCCAACGTTCAACCATAATAAATTAAAATTTCAAAACAGATAAATAGTTAAAATCTAAAAATTAAGTACCATGAAAACGAAAATTATCCTCATTGACAAAACTCGTATTACTGACTTAATAAAATTATCGAAGCTGGTATTACTAGCTCTAATAGCTTTGGCTATGACTGCCAATACCGCAAAAGCAACTGGCTCTACTATCATCTGGATTCCTTCAGTTGACTTTCAGGCTTATAAAACCATGCACCTTGGAATTGATAATTATATTCGTACTTCTAAAGATAATGGTGTTCGAGGGGCAGGGATTTACGATTTTGGTTTGACGGTCGGCGCTTTGCAGATCAAAAAATTTCAAATTGAAGTTGGAGTTGATTATTTAACAATGGGCGACAATGTTTATGACGACCAGCCCTTGTATTTTAATGCTAAAGGCGGATTCGCTGAAGGATCACTGTTCAAGAATTCACCAGCAATAGCTATTGGTGCGTATAACTTTGGAACAAAGAACAATTTGACCAATTACAATATTGCCTATACTGAAGTTGGCAAAACAATACCTGTTTTAGGTAGGTTTTCATTGGGGTACTATGTTGGAAACGAAAAACTGCTTCTTGATAGCAAGGGTGCCAAAGCAAATTCAGGGATATTAGCCTCCTGGGATCGTCCAATGAAAGAAATATCTGACAAACTATGGTTTGCTGTCGATTATCAGGGTGGTAACAATTATCTTGGAGCATTAAACCTTGGTTTCTCTTGGAATTTCTCATCAAATGTTTCGATCATCTTTGGATACGACATTTATAATGACAGCAAAACATTGTACAACTCAACCAATACAAATAAAAACACCTTCACCACTCAATTAGATATTAATTTTTAATTGCATTCTTAATTTATTGAGGCTTGATTGATACCCGACAAACCAGATTTGACAGGATATATCACTGGGGAAGTTCCACCAATCCAGCTTTCTGTGATATCTATGACCTGTTGATGAGTTAGGGGTAAATGAGTAGATTAAGATAACTCATTGAAAATTACTATATTTATTATAGAAGACAAAACCTTATCCAAGGAAGGTTTTGTCTTCTATTTGCAACAATTTTTATTTGCCTGAGGGTGGGCAAGGAACATCTCCATACGAACAAAACACACAACAATCGCCCTTTTTAGGTTTCAGAATTGCTTTGCAGTTCCCGCATTCGTAAAAGAACTGGCACGAATCTTCCGGCCTCGCTTCTTCCTTCGCAAACCCGCAGGCCGGGCAGGTAATCGTACTTTTAGTGATGATGTTCATGGTTTGAAGTTTGGATGTCCAGTAATACTTTCCCTGAATCCTTTAACAGGCCCACCGACCATTTAATAATTACAAATGAACTGAGAATTGCAGCAAGGGCATCAATATAAGCAATATTCCAAATCATAGCTGCCGTAAGTCCAATAATTGCTGTTACGCTGGTTAAAGCATCGGCAATAACATGCAAGTAAGCTGCTTTTATATTATGGTCGGTATGTTCGTGTCCGTGATGCAAAAGGAATGCACAACCAATATTTACCAAAAGTCCGATTATAGCTACAAGTATAGCTTCGCTGTATTGGATAGCTGAAGGGTTATAAAGGCGCTGAATGGCTTCGGTGAGTATTACAAAAGCAAAAATTAAAAGCATTAATCCACTACTATATCCAGATAGTGAGAGGATTTTATCAGAGTTGCCTGTAAACTTTCCGCTTTTTGACACACGGCGCACTATAACGTAAGCTACCCAACTTAATCCAATGGCCAGCACATGCGACCCCATGTGGATACCATCGGCTAAAAGTGCCATTGATTTTGTTGTTAATCCAAATATAATTTCTACAACCATTGTAACAGCAGTAATAATTACCACCCACATAGTTTTTTGCTCATGGTTGTGTTCGTGATTGTGTTCTGACATAATTTTTTATTAAATATTCAGACACAAAGTTATTTCCTTGAAAGGTATTTGATTAGTATCAATTATTCGGATGCTGGTACTTTTTATAAATATGCTCTCGAAATTCTGATGGAGAACTATTTTCTGTTTTCCTGAAAAAACGAGAGAAATAAGAGGGGTCATTGAAACCCAAATTAAAAGCTATCTGACTAACATCCTGGGTTGTGTGATATAAAAGTCGTTTAGCTTCAAGAATAACTCTTGACGAAATTACTTCACCGGCATTTTTCCCTAATATCTGTTTGGAAAGCATATTAAGGTAGTTAGCTGTTATATTTAGTTCTCCAGCATAAAAATTTACACTCTTTTGATTTGCATAGTGCTTATTTACAAGGTTCATAAACTCTTGAAGCTTATGTTCTTTGGAGTTAAATACTCCTGTTTTGTTATTGTTGTTAATAATGCGTCCTACCATACCTGACAGTACCTGCAAATAACCTTTTATTATTTCGGGCGAAAAGTAATCTTTTGAATAGGATTCAGTTTCCAGTTTCTGAAGAATATCCAATACTGAAACAGATTGTATCTCATCAAGGTCAATATAGCTTTTACGGAATAAAGATGCAGAAGAAAGAAAATCACCTCCTGGCAAACTGTCAAACTGAAATATACTTTCGGCAAACTGAACTAACGAAATATTTGTATCCGTATCCAGTTTCCAGAAATGTACCTGTGAAGGATTGAGTATGAATAAACGGTTCTTTATAACAGGTATTTCCTCGAAATCGACCACATGTATTCCACTACCGCTACGAATAAGACAAATCATATAAAAACTATGTTTGTGCGGGAAACTGCTTTCCAGATTGCGTTCGTTTTTATAAACTGAGTTTTTTACAATGATGTCTTTACCGTCCGCTATTTCCGAATGACCGATATGTAATTGAGGAATCTTCATTTAAACCCTAAAATTCAGTTTTTTATATTCCAATCATACTAAATGGTTCTGCAACATTAAAAGTTAACCCTGAAAAAATGCCTGTTACATATTACAAAATGCTTTATGTTTATTGTAATTTAAATAAATCAGTTACGTGGGGCATAAAATATAATCCATGCACCTAAAAGTACAACCACAGCTCCAATAATATCAAATTTGTCAGGCACAAAATTGTCAATCTTGAATGACCAAAGTAAGGATATTACTATAAAAATACCCCCGTAGGCAGCATAAACACGACCAAAGTTGGAAGGTTGAAAAGTTGCTACAACGCCATAAATCGCAAGAATAATCATACCTGAAATACCAAACCAAACAGGTTTACCTTCTTTTATCCATAACCAAACAAGATACCCTCCACCTATTTCACAAAAGCCGGCAAGAATAAATATTGATATTGTTTTTAATACTGCCATTTCTATTTTTTAACTCAAATTAATGTTCATGCCTGTGATGCAAATCAGGATCATGAGGATGTTCGTGTGTTACAGGGGTATGCGTATGAAGGTGCGAATGCCATTTACGCTCCGGAACTGTTTCGCCCTCGTGCGAATGGGTATGATGTCCATCAGTATGCTGATGGTAATGAATGTGTTCCATAACCACATGCGTGTGCTGATGTTTATGAGAAAACAGATTGGTAACGACAACAGCAAGAGCCAAAAGTGCAATTGAAATGAGGTGAACCCATTGGAAAGGTTCGTGAACAAATAAATACGATAAAATCACTCCCCATATTGGCGCAGTTAAAAACAAGATTTGGCTTCGGGTTGCACCGATATTTTGTGATGAAGTTACATAAAGCACAATACTGAATCCATAAGCGAAAACCCCAACAATTATGGCTGGAATCACATTCCCCAATATCATAGACTGACCGGAAATCAGACATCCGATCATTAAATTGACCGAACCGGCCACTATTCCTTTAACAAAAGTTACTGTTTGAGGCGAAGCCCCATCGGTAAGGGCTGTCAAGTGGTTATCTACACCCCAGCAAATACAGGCGGCTGTAATGAGCAATCCAGAAATGATGCTGCTTGTTCCTTCACCAAACGATACTACAATTCCGGCTATAATGGTTAAGAAAACTCCAATCCATGTATTCCGGTCGAGGGCATCTTTAAAAACTAGAGCGCCTAAAATTGCGGTTGCCACCAGTTCCATATTTAACCAGATTGAAACCGAAGCTGCATTGGCCATTCTTAAACCAGCCAACAAAAGCAAAGGACCTGCAAACCCTCCAAAAAAGATTATTCCTGTAGTTTTAGCCCGGCTGTCCGGTTGAAAAAGCAATTTCAGGTTGCTATTTTTCCTGAAAATATAGGGTAACATGGCTAAAGCAGCTCCCAAATAAAGCAACCCGGCTAATTGGAAGGAGTTTAATCCGGCCAATAGTAGCTTACTAAATGGAGTAGCCACACCAAAAAGAAACCCGGAAAGTATGCCTGTTATTATTGCAAATCGCTTCATGGTAGTGCCATATTCAATGCTGCACAAAAAAACTACTTATTCAATATTGAGAGAATGGTTTCGTTCAATTCAAATCGACCTGTTTGTGAATTTATATTTGTCAACATTTCATCGGTGGTGAATTTTTTGCAAACGGCTATATGAACATCGTTTTGTTTAAGGGCGAATTTACGCAAATTTTTAAGGGTGAGCATGTAAACGGTTTTATGGCTATCCGTGCTAAAATAGAAATAAGTTACAGGTATGTCTTTAGACCTACGGTGTGGTCCTGCCATTTTATACTCGGTTTTAGTGGTCCTGAAACTATAAATATACAGACATGAAGTATCAGCAACAAGATAGGGTGTGCGGCTGATAAAGCGGTAGTTTTCTCCATTACTCAGGCGGATAGCAAAAATACTGTCTTTGTAAAACTTGCTTTCCGTATTCTGTTCGATACTGATAATTTTTGGCGAAATGAAAAACTGTTTGAGTTTTATTTTGTCACCTTCGTGTTGTTTATCTGTTGGACGGGTTAGTTTATCTTGCTTAAAATCAGCTAAAGTCAGATATAGTCCTTCTACATCATCATTGTTTAGTAGTTTTTCACGTTGTGCAAAGATTTGCAAATTCGCCAAAAGTAAGGCTGCTAAAGCTAAAAGTTTTATATGTGTTTTCATTTTTGATTTTTTTCAGAATAAGTAAATAAATTAAAACCATCTACCCACTTTTTTACAGTACTCAACATAGGGTTTCCCGTGTTTTTTAGTCAAATATTCTTCTTCAAGACGAATCTGAACCTGAAATATCAGGGTTGAAGTTACTAATACCAGCAAAGATATTGCATTCGGAAGAATCAGGAATATACCTGCAAGGGTAATGAGCATGCCTAAAAATACCGGGTTGCGGGAAACGGAAAACAGGCCTTTTGTTTTAAGTTCAGTTTTTATGGAGAGGTCAATGCCTACACGCCACGAGTTGCTCATTTGTACCTGTGCAATTACAATCCAGAGAAATGCAAGGTGAATGAGTATAAATCCTGTGTATTTAAGAGTCGATATTTCGAGCCATTTAACTGGTATAAGGTATTGGTATATAAGAGGGAAAAGATTAACCAATACTATAAAAAACACAAGGAAGTTGATTAAGGTGAGTACTTTTCTAATGTAATCTTGCAATGAATCGGTATTGTTGAATACATAAGCATTGATACCGGTTTTGCGTTTTACCCTTATTGTTGGGAATATAAACACGAAAATGAAATACAGAAAAAGAAACACTACGATATATATTTTATCTAACATATGATTTGGTTTTAATATTGGGTACAATTTATTTTACAACCAATGCTTTGAATTCCGGATTCAACTTGGATGCCAGCGTGTTTGATTTAAAAATGACTGTACAATCATTTTTGAAAATTATCAAGCAAGTCTATTTTCTTAATATCCTGAGGGCATTAAAAATCGCGATTAAAGCAACGCCCATATCACCGAAAACAGCTTCCCACATGGTTGCAACCCCAAATATGCCAAGTACAATGAATGCAAGTTTCACGCCCATAGCAAAATAGATATTCTGCCATACAATTTTTCTGGTCGTATTCGCAACGTCAATGGCCAGGGCAACCTTCGAGGGTGAATCTGTCATCAGCACCACGTCGGCAGTCTCGATTGCCGCATCGGAACCAAGCGCTCCCATGGCTATTCCCACATCCGCACGGGCAATTACCGGAGCATCATTTATTCCATCGCCAACAAAGGCTACTTTTCCACCTTTACTTTCCTGAATTAAAGTTTCGATATGTTTTACCTTATCCTCGGGCAACAGTTCATAAAAGTACTTGTCGATGTTTAATTTTTTTGCAAAGGCCGCTGCTGCAAATTTGTTATCGCCGGTAAGCATTACCGTTTGAATTTTCTTCGCTTTTAAGTTCTCAATCGCTTCTATTGTATCATCTTTCAAACTGTCGGAAATAATGATATAACCTGCATAAACACGATCAATAGAAACATGCACTACCGTTCCGTCAACCTGACAAACCGGATGTTCAATGTTTTCTTTATGCAATAATTTATCATTACCTGCAAGCACGGTTTTTCCATCAATTGCGGCTTTAATACCATGCCCTGAAATCTCTTCAACTTGCTTAATTCTTTTACTATCAATAACTTTTCCAAATGCATCTGAAATTGATTTGGCAACCGGGTGGTTTGAATTGGTTTCGGCATAGGCCGCATATTCCAAAATTTCTTCTTTCGAAAAACCGTTTGAAGTAACAACCTCCGAAACCTTAAATTCTCCCTTTGTGAGTGTGCCAGTTTTATCAAACACTACTGTTGTTACCCGTGTCAGGGCATCCAGAAAATTAGAGCCTTTCACCAGAATCCCTTTGCGCGATGCCAGACCAACCCCGCCAAAATATCCCAAAGGAATACTGATAACCAAAGCGCATGGACAGGAAATAACCAACACAACCAGGGCGCGGTAAATCCAGTCGTTAAAAGTTTGTCCGCTAAATAAAAGCGGTGGCAATATTGCCAGCAACAAAGCGCCAATAACCACTATAGGCGTATAATACCTTGCAAAGGTGGTAATGAATTTTTCAGTTTCTGCCTTTTGCGAAGTGGCATTCTCCACCAATTCGAGGATTCTGGATACTGACGACTCGCCAAATAATTTATTGACTTTTATTGTAAGTAAACCGGATTGATTAATCATCCCTGCCATCACATCATCCTTTTCTTTTACTTTTCGGGGGACGCTTTCGCCAGTCAGTGCGGCAGTGTCAACAAACGACATGCCTTCAAGTATTGTTCCGTCGAGTGGAACTTTTTCACCAGCCTTAACAATGATGGTATCACCAACCTTAACCTCTTCAGGAGAAACTTTTATTATCTCCATGCCTGATTTCAGGTTGGCATATTCGGGCTTGATTTCAAGCAATGATTTGATTGATTTGCGTGAGCGACCAACTGCAATATCCTGAAACAATTCACCAGTCACATAAAATAGCATAACCGCTACTGCTTCAGGCATTTGGTGAATCGCAAAAGCTCCGAGTGTAGCAATGGTCATTAAAAACTGCTCGTCAAAGAATTGTCCCCTGATGATATTCTTCACCGCCGAAGCTATCACATTCCAACCTACAATGAGGTAGGCAGTAATGTATAAAGCATATTCCGCCATTTCATACGGAGTGTTGTGAAGTTTTTCTTCAAATATCAATCCGATAAGTAGTAAGGCCAGGCCAGCAACAGCTTTAATTATTGTCCATTTGTTTTCCGCTAGTTCACTTACTGAAACCAATTTTAACTCTTTATCATTTTCTCCTGCTTCAACTTCCGGCTCTATCTCTTTTATTCTGGCCTTAACCTTTTCGATATGGTCGGTGTCAATGGTCATGGTGGCATTCGCAAAATTTACAGTTACGAATTTTACTTCACCTAGCTTTGTCAGGTTATCTTCAATCTTTGAAGCACACGAAGCGCAATCCAGATTTTTTAATGTATATTTTTTCATTTTAAGTGGTATTTGTTGTTTTTTCAGATACGCAAAAAAAAAAATCATATTCAATTATTTAAAGACAGCCCAACTAACTGAGCTGTCTTTAAATGAAAATTAATCTTCTCCATTTTCCAAACCAGTACTCACTTTGTAGACTTTTTGGATTTCTGAAACATAGATAATACCATCTCCGGAATTACCTGTTCTTCCCTTAGAGGAAATGATACTTACAATCTTTTCAACATCTGAATCATTGCACACAATTTCAATTTTTGCCATTTTACTGTCAGTTATTGAAAAATGGGTTGAAAGTGTTGATTCATCATCTTTAAAGTTGCCTGTACCTTCAGCCATTGAAACGGTTAAGTTTGGGAAACCGGCTTCGAGTAAGTTCTGAAATATATCGTTTACCTTGAAAGGCTTTACAAATGCTTTTATTGCTTTCATGTTAGATTATTTTTTCGTTATACATAGAATTGAATTGCTTTGCATTTTATTCATGCTATTCTTCGCCGGTTTCGCTTTTTTTCATTTCCGATAGCAGGTAATAGGCATTGTTCATAGCCACCAACGAACCTTTCTTCAATGGTGAAAGCAGTTTTATTTCGACAGAACCGTCTTCCTGCTGTCCCGTGATAATTTCCAGCGGGCTGAATTTCCAGTTTTCCCCATCTTGTTCTGAAATAAAAATAAATGATTTTCCATCATCGTTAACAATAGCGCCTTCAGGCAATGCATATACATAATCATTCCCTGTGGAAATTCTGCCGGTAATATACATTCCTGATATTAACAAGCCTCTTTTGTTCTCAATCTCGGCATGGACATGCACCGCTTTTGGGTTTTGTTCAAAAGATTTACCCACTGCAAAAATGGTGGCCGACAACGTTTCTCCGGGGAGGGATTCAATTGAGAATACAACCTTCTGGCCTTCTTTAACTTTGTAAACGTCTTTTTCATAAACCATTAAATCTGCATGGATATGATCGTTGTTCAGCACTTCAAACATTTGTTTCTGGGGATCTACATATTGTCCGGTTTTTACATCCACTTTTTCAATGAAGCCGTTAATAGGGCTAACCACAGGAACTTTTTCGTAAATAGTACCCTGGCTGATTTTTTGAGGGTCGAGTTTAAGCAATCTCAATTGAGCTTCAAGGTTTTTCACTTCACCCGATAGAGAATTAAAATCGGATTGAATCTTTTGAAAATCTTTACCTGACCCCACTTGTCCTTCGTATAACGTTTTCTGTCTTTGAAAATCTTTTTCAGCATATTGCAGTTGGTTCCACGAATTCAGATACCGGGTCTGTAAATTCAGCAAATCGGGATGGCTCAAATAAGCCAGTACCTGTCCCTGTTTAACCGCTTTGCCTTCAAAAACTTCAATTGAAGTAACATTAGCGCCGATAATTGCTGTAACCGAGGCTTCATTCTGAGGCAATACCTCAAGTTGACCATTGGCCACAACTACACTTGAGAAATTTTGCTTTGACAGCGTATCTAATTTAATTCCCAAGGCAGTAAACTGTTGGCCAGTCAATAACGCACTGGTTGGACTACCTTCAGGAATATTTTCTGCGGGTACTTCTTTATCGGTAATTGCTGCCGGTTTTTGATTGCAGGATGCAAAAGCAAGTACGAAAATTCCCGCTATGATAGCTGTTTTCATATTCATCGCTGTTTTGTTTATTATTTCTAATTTCATGTGTTTATTTTGAGGAGTTTATAAAATATTCAACTTTAAACCTGGAATCAAGGTAGTTTCCATAAGCGTTCCAGTAATCGAATTCAATTTGCATGGCATCCTTCACGTTTTGCAGGAAACTGATATAATCAATCGCCCCTTCACGATAAGATGTAATCGCCCCCTTTTTTTGTTCTTTTGCAACCGGCAATGCCACATCACGGTAATATTCCCAGGTAGTTAGCCATTTTTGATATTCATCGTAAAGAATTCTATATCCTGCCCGGACTTCCAATGTTTTTTGAGAATAATTTTCCCTCGCAATGTTGCCTTCGATCTTTGCCGATTGTGTTTTACCTAATTGTGAATTGAAAATAAGCGGAACGCTTAACCCAAACTGATATTTATAAAAGCCGGATTGGGCTCCAATTTTCTGGCTGCCATATTCGGCAGTGAATTTGGGCAGGTAACCTGATTTCACAAGCTTAAAACGGGCATCGGCCAATTGCACTTTTTGTTCGTAAAGTTGTAATTCCGGATGTCGATAAATCGAATCTAAAGGTAAATACTGCAAAACGCTGATTCCCTTCGTAGAATTATCATCAACTGTAAAAACGGTATCGCTTACAAACCAAAGATTTAACCTTTGCAGAGAAATTAAATAGTCTCTTTTTGATTTCTCTTTTTGAATAGTGATTTGCTTAGCCTGGTTTGATGCCGAAAGGTACTCAAGCTTTGATGTGGCCTGGGTTTCGTAGCGCAACCGTGCTGCCCGTTCAAAATCTCTGAAAACAGAATCAAGTTGCAGGTACAACTGGTATGTTTTTTTTGCGCTGTAAGTATTTCCCCAGGCAACACTTACTTCACGGGCAACTTCCAATTCTGTCAGGTTAAGGGCAGTTTGAGAAATTGCCAGCAATTTGTTTTGAACCCTCGATTTAGCGCCAATACTTAAAACATCAAAATCCTGTCTGACGTCAATGGTTGTATATATGCCGTTATTCGAATTACCAAGTTCCTCGGCGCCGGTCGAAAATTCGGTATTACCTATATCCCAGGCTGTTTTTTTTAGAACTTGTTGATTCTTAACATCAAGTTGCGCAGCTTTTATCAACGGAAAATTATTCTTAGCCCTGCTGATTGCGCTATTAAGCGACATTTGAGTTAAGGAATCCTTTTCCTGTGCCTGTGTTGTTGTAGAAATAAGAAATAAGCCCATACTTAAAAACAAGAAAACAATCAACGTTGTGTTTGTTGTGATCATCATACGGCGTGCTCTTCTTCTTTCAGCTAATGATTCAACCAAAGCATACAAAACAGGAATTACAACCAACGTGAGGAAAGTAGCGCTAAATAAACCACCGATTACCACAGTGGCAAGAGGACGTTGCACTTCGGCCCCGGCTGAACCTGAAATAGCCATTGGTAAAAATCCTAACATAGCTGCAGTGGCAGTGAGAAGGATAGGTCTCAATCTTTCTTGTGTCCCGATGAAAATCCGCTCCATGATATCATTGATACCCTCGGTTTTAAGCGAATTGAAACGGCTGATAAGGACTAACCCATTCAAAACCGCGACACCGAAGAGTACGATAAACCCGACTCCGGCAGATATGCTAAAAGGCATGCCCCGAATCCATAAGAAATATACGCCTCCGATTGCAGCTAACGGTACAGCCATATATATCATAACCGTTTGCGGGAATGAGTGTAAGGCAAAGTATAAAAGGATAAAAATCAGTGCCAATGCTATAGGTAAAACAATTGACAAACGGGTTTTCGCCCGCTGCAGGTTTTCAAATTCACCTCCGTATGTGATGTAATAACCAGCCGGTAAATTGAGCTGTTTATCAAGCTTCTGTTGTATTTCTTTCACAACTGATTCAACATCCCTTCCCCTTACATTTACTCCTACATAAATTCTCCTGAAAGTTCCTTCCCTTGAAATTTGCATTGCCCCGGGTTGAAAATTTATCTCGGCTACCTCTTTGATAGGCACTTGTTTACCGTTAGGCAGATCGACATATAAGTTGCGTAAATCATCAATGCTTTTCCGGTGTTGTTCATCGAGCCGGATAACCATATCAAAACGTTTTTCACCCTCAAAGATTACCCCTGCACTGCTACCTGCAAAAGCTGCGCTGACATACCTGTTAAGTTTACTGATATCGAGTCCGTACTGCGCTATCTTTTTCCGGTCGTATTGCACGGTCATTTGTGGTAAACCGGCAGTCCTTTCTAGGGTTACATCTTCCGCACCTGGCACCTTGCTTATTATTTCCAGCATTTTCTCTCCCTTTTGCGAGAGTACATCCAAATCTTCACCAAATAACTTCACCGCAACATCCTCCCGTACTCCTGTTAAAAGCTCATTGAAACGCAACTCTACAGGTTGACTAAAGGTGAAATTAAGGCCAGGAAGTTGCGACAGTTTTTCTCTGATTTTTTCGATCAACTCTTCCTTAGTTTTGGCAGATACCCATTTGTTTAAATCCTTTTCGAGGATGATAAAGCTATCGGTATAATCAAATCCCATAGGGTCGGTGGGTATATCGGCAACCCCAATTCGGGCAGCAACCGTTTTAACTTCCGGAAAATTTGCCATAATAATTTTCTCTATTTCCTTTTCCCGGTCAATGGTTTCCGACAAAGAACTTCCCGGGCGAAGGAAGGCTTGCATGGCTATATCCCCTTCATCGAGGCTGGGGATAAATTCGCCCCCCATACGCGTAAATACAAAAACAGCGCTCCCCAATATTGCCAATGCAATAACGAGGGTGACCATTTTACGTTTTAGCGCTATACGAAGAACCGGTTTATAACCAGCATGGATCCTGCTTAGTAACTTGCCGCTGATTTTTTCCAGGAAGTTTTCAAAACGGGCGAACCAACTGTTTTTGTTTTTCGTTGGCTTCATTACGATTGACGAAATCATTGGAACATAGGTCAGGCAGAGCAATATAGCCCCAAGGACGGCAAACCCGAACGTGTAGGCCATTGGCTGGAACATCTTGCCCTCAACACCGGTAAGAAAAAGTATTGGCGCAAAAACGATCAGTATAATTAACTGGCCAAAAAATGCAGAGTTCATCATGGTACTGGAGGCATGGTAAGTGAGTTCATCCAGTTGCGCCTGTCCAAATTTTTCTTTCCCTGTTTTTATCCTTTTCTCAATTTCATGGACAGTCCCTTCAACTATGATTACCGCCCCATCAACGATGATTCCAAAGTCAATTGCCCCGAGGCTCATCAGGTTTGCCCACACGCCAAAAACTTTCATTAAAATAAAAGCGAATAAGAGGGAAAGCGGGATAACCGAAGCGGTAACCAAGCCACCACGTAAACTTCCCAACAAAATAACAAGTACAAATATGACGATAAGCGCGCCTTCCATCAGGTTACGGCTAACAGTAATGGTTGTACGTTCAATTAATTCGGAACGGTCGAGGAAAGGAACTATTTCCAGGCCTTGAGGTAAAGTCTTTTGTACTTCGTCAATACGGGCTTTTACGCTTTGTATCACTTCGTTCGAGTTTTCACCTTTCAGCATCAGAATCATACCGCCAACGGCTTCGTGGCCTTCCTGCGTGAAAGCTCCATAACGAACCTGGCTTCCAAAATGAACTTTCTCAGCTACATTGCTAATTAGGACCGGTATCCCGTTTTCGTTTTTTACCACGATGTTTTTTATATCGTCCAACGACCTGGCCAAACCTTCGCCCCTGATAAAATTGGCCATGTGTCCCTTTTCGATATAAGCCCCTCCGGTATTGACATTGTTGTTTTCCAACGCTTCAAAAACCTCGGTGATTGAAACACTCATGGCATTCAATTTATCAGGGTTCATGGCAATTTCATATTGTTTGATGTTCCCTCCAAAGGAGTTTACTTCTACAACACCCGGGATTAAAGCCATTTGCCGTTTTACAATCCAATCCTGAATGGTACGCAATTCCATTGGGGTATAAGTGGTATCATAACCGGCTTTGGGTTTTATCGTGTATTGGAATATTTCTCCCAGTCCAGTGGTTATCGGCCCCATAAAAGGTTCTCCAAAATCGGCTGGTATCTGGTCTTTTACGGCGTTAAGTTTCTCCTGTACCACCTGCCTCGGCAAATATGTACCCATGTTGTCTTTAAACACAATGGTAACTACCGATAACCCAAACCGGGACACTGACCGTAATTCGATTACCCCCGGTAAGTTTGCCATAGCCAGTTCCACGGGATAGGTGACAAATTGTTCGATGTCTACCGTGGATAAATTCTGGGAAATTGTAATCACCTGTACCTGGTTGTTGGTAATATCCGGAACAGAATCGAGGTTAATTGTTTTTAAAGAATAAATGCCAGCCCCTATCAGGGCGAAAAGGATCAGGCTGACAATAAATTTATTCTTTATAGAATAAGCTATTATTTTATCTATCATAGTATATTAATTTAATAAGAAAAAAGTAACCAATGAACAAGCAATGGTGACATGGAAGCACAAGCATCCTGACAGTATAATAAAGTCAAAATGTCGCTTTGATTCGTCTGAAACTAAAAGAAATTAAGCTTTGGGAGGAATTAAAAAGTCAAATAATTCAAGGCTTTGGAAGCTCGGAGAATGTTCATTGTAACTTATTTGAAACTCAACAATTGGAGATGCAGTTGTAATTTCGGAGATGTTGGAACTTGTCTGACAACACAGACATGTACAAAATGGAGAACAATGATCGAAATCATTCTGATGATTTCCTGCTATGTCATTTGATAATTCAATCTTTTGCAAGGTATTATCCTTTGGCACATCAACGCAGGGAATTGCAGTGAGAGCTAAAACGATAAACGATAATATGTATGCAAAAAGTTTCATCTGTGATATTTAACGCCAAAGATAGAAAAAAGTTGATGCAACCAAGTTGCAAAGTCATTTAGGACAATTTGAACAAATACCTTTCACTACCATGTTAATATTTTCAAGGGTAAAATAAACAGGCAGATTTACCGAAGGCACAGGAATGTCGTTCAGGCAATACGTTTGCTTGCATTTTGTGCAAAAAAAATGGACATGAAGGTCTTCGGGGTGGCACTGACAGGATTCACGGCACAGAGCATACTTTATGGAGCCTGTACCATTGTCAATGCTATGAATGAGCTTGTTTTCTTCAAAGGTTTTGAGTGTACGGTACAAAGTAACTTTGTCCACTTTGTCAAACTTCTTTTCCAGTTCTGGCAAACTAATAGCCGTTTTTTGCTCTGCTAAAACTTGTAAGACCAACTGTCGCATTGCCGTTGATTTTATACTTTTAGCATTAAGTTTGTTATCAATGTTTTTGTTCATTTATTTAATATTTCATAAATGCTCAAAAGTAACGATTTCGCAATAGTGGGAGGGCAAAATTGCAGCTCTTTTGATCCCGAAAGCTTTCGGGATGGATTGAGCGTTGGCTCCCTTCGACTAACTCAGGGCAAATGTGGGGGCGTGCAAATGTGCCGCAATGTGCGTGGGCTGCTCGTGCATTTCCATTATTTACTATCCAACGGTTTTCTCGAAACAAAAGTAAGCGCCTTCGTTTAACTTTCCATGCGGTTAAAAGTATGATGATATTCCAAACTGAATAATAGCTGTTTTTGAGGGAGGGTTGCCTAACAAATCGCGCTGTTGCTGATAACGGTAATTGAAACGCACCACGGTTGTGCCCACCGGCCTGAACGCGATTCCCGGAACAACAGCCCAGATATCGTCGCCAATATTACCATTTGTTTCCTTAAATTTTCCCTGATTGTAGTCGGAGTATTCCATACGCAAGGCAAGGTTTATTTTCGATTTTTCCCAACCCAACATAGGCCTTTGAATTACAGTACCAACAATGTCGATAAAAGCGCCGAGCTGCTCTGAGCCAAATGCCTGGCTGTAGGTGTCCGGAACATCAACAAATACTTTTACCGCTTCTCCGGTGATATTCAGTTTATTTCTAAGCGCTGTAACCGTGTAATCAATGGCAAACACATCGATACTCCTTTTGCGGTCGAGAACAAAACCATCCGCTTTCCATTTGTTGTAAATTCCGGTCATGTATGAAAAACCAAGTTCGCCAATCCGTCTGTTCCTGATTGCCAGTTTACCTGTAAACATGGGTGATCCGCTATTGCTCTCTTCAAACTTTTCGGGGCTCAATTTTCCAGCGGCCAGCGATGTCCGGTTTTCTTCATTCGCTGTTATATGATCGTCAAACCCATTGGTCAGGTAAGCTTCGTAACCCACAGTCCAGTTGTGCACAAAGTATTTTCCGAGCAGGCCAAACCCAACGTTCGACAGGGTTGCCGGAAGTACCGTAGTTGCAGAAATTGGCCGGTCGATAAAATCCCATCGCGGGCCATCATGGTTTTGGTTGAATGCCCCGATGGGGTTAACTATTATTCCTCCACGCAGGTTAAGCAACGGATTAAACTCAAAATCAATAAATGCTGCTTCCAGGTTAATTTCTTTTGTTCCGTCTTCAAATTCCAATTCAGAAAAAAACCTTATTTTCTTTGCAATGGTAGATGAAAAGAAAAGGTTTGTCCTCCTGAACTGAAAAGAAAACCCATCGGAAATACCATCGGTAGAAACATATTGTGTATTGGCTTCCAGATAACCGCCAATGGCGATTGGCATCTTTCCGGCTTGCAGGAAAGGCCGGTTATAGGTTGCATCCATATTCAACTGGCCGGAGGTTACTTCAGGAATTATTTTGACTTGCGAACTGTCGTTTTGCGCAAAGGCAGCAATAGAAAAACCGAAGTATAGGAGTAGTATGAAGGCATTTTTAAAGTTGCACATAGATGTTTTCGTTATCGGTTTTTACCTGAAATGTTTTTAAATTCTCTTCGGCAGGGGGATTTTGTACAGCGCCAGTGTTCGAAAATTCGCTTCCGTGGCACGGGCAGCTCAAAAAATCTCCATGCGGCTTCAGTTCACAACCCTTGTGTGTACATTTCAGCAGCAAAGCGGAATAGTTTTGTTCGTTTAATTTGTAAATACATACCGGGAAATCGTATCGGCTTGTTTTTACCAGCACGTATTTCCGTTGTGTGGTTTTGTTTTTTTCAACATGTACAAATTCCAATTTTTTAATGGCAATCTGGTTGTTTGATAGTACATGTGGCGCGAAATAACTTGCGGTTGCGCAGTTTTGAAGCAAAACAACAGCGGCAGTCCCCCCCACAAAAGCATATCCGGCATTTCGGATGAAATCTTTTCTGTTCATAAACTTAAAGTGACTTTAGGAATTTTATCAGGGCTTGTCTGTCTTTTTCAGTAAGTTGATTGTATTTGTTTTTGGATTGCTCGGCTTCGCCCCCGTGCATCAGAATGGCTTCTTCAATGCTTTTTGCCCTGCCATCGTGCATCAGGAAATATTCCCCGCCCTGCGAATTTGGTGCAAGTCCCAAGCCCCAAAGCGGCGGTGTACGCCACTCGTAAGTTTTAGCGCTGCCTTCGGTGTAACCATCGTCGAGCGCGCTTCCCATGTCGTGCAGCAATAAATCGGTGTATGGGTGAAATTCTTTATTGGAGAGCGCGGCAACCGGCGAGAAACTTGTTTTCAAGGTGGGTACATGGCAGCCGGCGCAGTTGATGGTATTAAAAACCTGCTTCCCCCAAAGTACCTCTTCATCATTTTGATTCCGCTGAATGGGCGCCTTTAGTGTTTGCAGGTAGAATACCACGTCGTGTACGGTTTGCATGGAGACCTCGCCATCAATCTCCTGTAAAGAATATACGTCGTAAGGTTCGAAATACGAAGTAATACCAATATCCTGATTGTATGCATTTACAGTTTGTTGCAGCAAATTACAAACACTCCCTTTTTTACCAAAACGACAAATGTATTTCCCGTTTCTCTCAATCGAATAGGGGTAGCGTTCTACATAGGAAGGAACGGTATTCCAATTGGGCACGCCCGAAATACCATCGCCGTTGGCATCGTTGGGGTCTGCCATCGCGAGGATGTCGGCATCCGAGACCAGTTCCAGAAATCCCAAACCGCTGTTTATCGGAGGAGTGAATTTTGAAAATGTTGCGCCTTCAGGAATTTGTTCCGGTTTATAACCAGGTATTGCCCTGTTTTGCAATTGGGGGCCACCAAGTTTTAAAAATTTGTTCCCTAGGCTATCCACCTGGCCGAAACGGGTAAGCGTTGTAAAGGGGTGTCCCTTTCCATCGCCGGCATGGCAACTGCCGCAACTGTTGGACACAAATGTTGGCCCAAGCCCGGTTTCGTGGGTGAATACCTCGTCGTTGAAAGCCACATCGCCCAATAAATGCTGCCGGTTTTGGGCTCCGTCAAGCCCCTCGACAGGGCCATCCAACAACTCGTCGTCGGCAGGTAACCGCGGCGTAATTTTTTCGCAGGAAGTCCATAAGAACATCGCGAATATGATAAAACTTATAATAGTGAGCGTGTTTTTCGACATGATTTTAAAAATGTTGTTCATACAAATATACGCTTCAAACAACATGTTTGATCGGTTTGTTCACTTTCTATGCCTTTAAACTGGAACTGTATCATCGGCCCCAAATCGCCACATTCACACAGTTTATAAACTCCACCTCCAAACCAGTATCATAATCAGAAAGATACTGCCATAAACAATAGGAATCAGATAATGTGGGTTTCCTGACTTTTCAAGATTTTGTTTTTGATTTAGTCGCTCCACAACCTTTATGCTTAACCAAACCCCGGAAACAATAACTATGGCTAAAAGAATTGATACAATGAAATTGAACCAAAAGGGTATTTGACGTAAAACGATCTGTCCGTCAATAATTTTTTGAGCTGTTGAAATGCCTGTTAATTTTTAAATGATTCCCAAACCCAATGCAACTGATATAAGCATGAGCATTACGGCCACAACAAGTTGAATAAATCGCAGGGTGACCTTTTTGAGCAATTTGCTACCAATTAAAGCGCCTGCAATGGCCGCCAATGTTGCTGAAATAAGCAAAGTAAGGTTTTCGTGCAGATTGGCCGCAGTAAACCGCGAGGCATAAACCGTTAGCCGGGTAAAGTCAACTAAACAGGCAATCACCACCCCGGTGGCAATGTATGCTTCCTTGTTCAAACCACTTTTTATCAGGAATGCGCTGCGGATAGCCCCTTGTATTCCTGATAAACCACCAAAGAAACCACTTAACGCACCCCCCAACATCAATTTATCTTTACTGAATTGTACTTTTTGAAACGATGGCGAAATTTCAAGGATAGCAAAGGTGATCAACAGGATTGCAATGATAAGTTTTACAGGTGTAATTTCAAATTCCTTTCCCCACATGTGATAGTGAGCGATTGTAGGTAAAACGGTTATCTTAAGTAAAAGCCATGCTCCTAAAAACGAGGCTAAAATTGCCGGAATTCCAAATCTGAATAAAACTGCTTTGTTGGTGTTTTTACCCACTAAAACAATTTTAAACAGGTTGTTCGAGAAATGTACGACACCTGTTAATGCTATTGCAACGTCGATGGGAAAAAAGATTGCAAACACAGGGGCTAAGATAGTTCCAAGCCCGAATCCTGAAAAGAAAGTAAGCATTGCCGTGAAAAAGGCCACTATAACAATGATAATGATTTCCATATTTTAGTGTTTCTTATTTCCTGACCGGGGATTGCCGCTCAACCGGAGTTTTAACAGTTACATAAGATTTTAGTTGACACAAAGGTAAATGGTTGCTATGGTCAAATAAACTGTTAATATGGTATCATTGTTCATTTCAACTGTTTGATCCGGCTACTTTTACACGCCGGATCAATTATTTCCAGATCATTCAATTTAATTCCCGGTTGCCAGTTCCTCCATCATATGCGTGAATGTTTTGAACAGATTTGATGCCTGATCATACAATTCCTCATTCGATTTGACAGCCTCCAGCATCATACCCATGTTCATGGTTGATAGAACCGTTTTGTCGCCAGCTTCATACACCGATAGGGTACAAGGCATGAATGTTGAAAACTCAGGATTAGTTGTAAGCATCATTGATGCTGTTTTTGCCTGACAAATGTTGTACACAAATACTTTCCGTTGAATGGGAAAGCCTTTCGATTCAACTATCTCGTGATAAATATAGGCTTGAAGCAAGGCCAGACTATATTTATTACAAGCAGCTTCAACCTGTCCTGCAATTTGTTCGGCAGTCAGGTTACTTGCAGTTTGGTGCATCACCATTCTTATCATTTCTTCGATTTGCATGATTTTTTGTTTTTAAAAGGTTACCGTTTTATCGGCCCAAACCACCAATTCCACACAATCGACCATTGTCGAGATAGGGCAGGATTCGGTGCTGTCCAGGTGACGCGATTTTAAACAAGTGCCACAGGCCAAAATATCGCCGCCAATTTCAATGAACTTCTTTAGTTGTTCGTCAACATTGTATTTTTCGTGGGTTAAACCTTCGCATTCAACGGCTTCGCCCATTAAAAACACTTTCACTTCATGTCCTGTTTTTTTTGCTGTTACGGCAAAACGAAAAGCATTCCATGCTTTTTCAAACTCTTTGGTTTCAAGGATAATTCCAATTTTCATTATAGTATTGTTAAAATGTTAATACTTTATCACTATCAACCAACCAATTGGTGAGTTCGGCCATGGTGCTTATTTCTGTCCCTTCGATTAGTTGGACGGTTTTCAGCCCCCTGGTTTCGGCACACGATCCGCAGATTTTCACTTTTGCCCCTTTTCTGAGCGCAAGTATCAACATACGCTCAATGTTGTAATACCCATTTGGCGTGGTTTGGTGGGCAATGGCACAATTGGCTGCGTCTGCCATTAAAAAGATTCTCACTTCAACCGTTTCGTGGTCTTTGCCGAGTTGGTTTGCCAATCGTAACGCGTTGTACGCTTTTTCTGTTCCGTAAGGAGCATCATTGATCAGGATTAAAATTTTCATTTTGATTAATTTTTGATTATGAAATTTTATTTTTTATCTCTTCGAATTCCTCTTTGGTGATTTCTCCTTTTGCATATCTTTTTTTGAGAATTTCCATGTGAGTTTCATTTCGTGTCGTTGGGTCATTATTCTTATAAAGAAGAACTACCAATACAGTAATCAACACAATAGTTAGGAAGGGTATGAACCACATTCCCCAACCCATTCCACAAAATTGTCCGTTCATCATAGTTCTTAAATTTTAAGGTTATTGAATAATTTTGAGTATTACTTTTCTTTCAAAATAATTTCCGATCATTCCTTCCGTTGCGTTACCTTTCATGCTTTCACCTTTAGTCAGCATTACCTGTAGTTGCATTTCAGCATCCTTTGCATTACTTAATGGCTGAATGGCCATAGGTAAACACTTTTCACTTTGTTGGGAACCCTTTACTTTCAACTATTTCATGATAGACATAGGTGTGAAGCAGCGCAAACTTGGTTTGCTCACATGCTACAGGCACTTTTTCTGCAATTTGTTCGATTGGCTGTTACTTGTGATTTTGTAAGTAAACATTTCAATCATTTTTTCCGTAGGCATCATCGCTTGCATGACTTTTTGAAGCATATTTCTAATTTTTAAAATGTTAATACAATTTTGTTTTTACGGATCAACTCGTACAAATCGGCCAGAGAAGAGTATTTACAAACCTCCGGCTCATCGTTATTACGACTTTGCAGACAAGTACCGCAGCCCAGAATATTGCCGCCATTCTCTAAAAACTTGTCGACTTGCTGTTTCATGTCCTTATCTGTTTTTACCAGATTATCCAATTCAACACCTTTCCCTAACAAAAATATACTCACCGTATCGCCCTGATTTTTAGAATAGTTTGCCAAACGCATAGCATTCCAAACTGTTTCAGTGTCGTTTGAATAAATAACCATTCCAATAGTGGTTGGAGATTCTTTTGGCGCCTTGGACGGTTTTGCATAAATACTGCCTATAAAAACGAAGGTCAGTAACAACAGAAGGACAATTGAATTTTTCATAAATAATTGATTTAATTTAGATTGTGAGTTTTTTAACTGCATTGACAAGCACTTCGACGGTAAAATCTATTTCTTCTTCCGTCGTATGTTTTCCGGTTGAAATCCGCACTGTTGCAGCGGCAGTCCTGAAGTCGATGTTCATTGCGTGAAGAACAGAAGAAATGGTTGTTTCTCCGGAATGACAGGCCGAACCGGTTGAAATCAAAACATCGCTGCTGATGAAGGAAGCCAATGTGTGTGCACTGACGTTTTCGAAAGCTACACTCAGCGTATTGGGCAGGCAATTTTTAAGATCGACGTTTACATGAACCTGATTGCCAAGTTGGGACAACAAACCGTTGAGAAGCCTGTCGCGCGAAACCTGCATATTATGCCGGTTTTGTTTGAAATCGCGCATCGCCACTTCGCAGGCTTTCCCAAGTCCGACGGTATGAATAACATTTTCTGTACCGGGGCGGATACCTTTTTCCTGTCCACCACCGTGCATCAGATTTTCGATTGGCGTACCCTTCCGAATGTACAGTGCACCAATACCTTTGGGTGCATACAATTTATGCCCGGCTATGGTCAGCAGGTCAACCCCTAGTTTATCGACATCCGTTTCAATTTTTCCGACCGACTGTGACGCGTCGGTATGAAAAACAATATTGTTTCGCCGGGCAATTGCCCCGATTTCCTGAATAGGCTGAATCGTTCCAACCTCGTTGTTGGCGTGCATAATGGTAATCAGGATTGTATCTTTTCTGATGGCGTTTTCCACATCTTTGGGATCAACCCTTCCATACTGATCGACCGGAAGATAGGTAATCTCAAACCCTTGTGAACTCAGGTATTTGCAAACTTCAGTTACCGCCGGGTGTTCTATTTCCGAAGTAATAATATGGCGACCTTTTTCGCGGTTTGCCCAGGCAATTCCTTTAATGGCCAGGTTGTTCGATTCGGTGGCGCAACTGGTAAAATAGATTTCTTCCGGCTGGCAGTTGATCAATCCGGCAACTTGTGCCCGTGCTTTTTCAACAGCTTCTTTATTGCTTCGTCCGATTGAGTATGAGCTGGAAGGATTTCCGTAGAACGATTCAATATACGGGATCATTTCTTTTGCAACCTCCGGATCAACCGGGGTGGTGGCGTTATAATCGAGGTAAATTGGGTTTTTCATCATGGTAAAATTTATATTCCAATAGCTAATTGTACGGTGACCATGCTTTGGTCATCAATTTCTGAATGATTAATGATGGTATAATCCAAACTCATTTTTGCGTTGTGGCTTTTGAGATAGTAATTGAGTCCACCGCTCCAAAAACTGGTTTCATTCTTTTGTTCGACAGACACGTTTTCGTAACGAAAATAGGGTTGTAAATTGCCTTTACCGATTGGAGCGCCAAAATAATAGCCCGCCTGAAGGTAGAAAAGCCCGGCATTGTCGCCCGGGGCAAGCTTCGCAAAAGTGTTCGTCTGGGTACTGTTCTGAATATGAATATAAGCCGATTCAACGGTAACAGCATCTTTGGCTACCGGATGATCAAAAAAACCGTCGACTGTCCATGTTGTGTTGTCTTGTCCGGTAAGGTTATTTAAAGTCAGGTTGTTTTGATTGTCAAAACCGGCGCCAAAACTTAAAACTTTTTTCTTGCCCAAATAAGTGCCCTGGTTGAACCACTCTTTTTCCGGTTCCAATAAATTGACAACTAACCGGCCAACAAAGCGAAGCTGGTCATTGGGATTGCTGATATCTTCCAAGCCTTCAGAGACCATCATGCGGTAATGCAAACGACCATCGAACGGATTGCCCCAAAGGGTCACACCATCGTCCCGGCCCACTTTACTGGTATAGAAAATACCTCCCCGAATACCTCCCTGCATAAACGAAAGGTCGGTCGTCAGGAGCGATTTAGTTGACGTTGTCCCATAATTTCGTGTAAGAGGGACATACATGCGCCCGGCCTGTATTTTGAAACTTTCATTCAAAGTCAGAGTAATCCATAAATCGCGAAAAGCCAAACCACTGCCAAGCCCAAGCGACGGGTTGTCCAAACCATCCTGCCCCAAGCGGTCAACCGCAATGTGGGCGAAAAAACCAAGATATCCGGTTGGTTGGGCCTTAACAGACAGATAAGCCCTTCGTACCATAAAGTCATTAAGGTTGCTGCCATCATTACCGTTTTCAACATGTTGGTACCATGCCTGCGACCAAAAACCGATATTGATTTTTTCCTGGTCAGTTTTATTCCCCAGAACGGAATAAAATGCAAAAAACAAGGGTATAAATAGAGCTGATTTTTTCATTTAGAATTTTTTTTATTGATTGCTAATTATTAGGAATGAGTCTTGCTACTTTTTATTAAATACGATATGCCACATACCTCTTAAATCATCTTTCCGGAATCCGGTGGCCAAATCACCCGGATATTTATTTTTTATTTGTTCCAGAACTTCAGGTTGTATTTCTGAGCCAGGTTCGCCATGACATAACAGGCATTTATTATCGAGGAGTATAGGTTTAAAATAGTGTATTTCAGTTTCCTTTATGATTAATTTATGGCCAATGGTGTCGCCACGTTCTTTTGACGAAACATATTCGTTTAAAACAAGCAATTCTAAACTGTCAGGCGCATTTGCAGGATTTCGAAACTTTATTGCCGTCCTTGAAATAGAGGTAATCTCTTCTTTTTCGTAGATTGAAGTAATACTTGACGCATTTAAGTTGCAATAATCAATTGCTGCTTTCAAACCTTTCTCACTAATTGCTGCGGAAAGTTCTTTATTTAAGGTATCAAAGGTCTGTTTGGCGATAGATTGCCCTTTTTCAATAAACTCTCTATTTATTTCCTGATTGTTTTTGCTATTCAAACAACCTTGATTTAAAAGCGAAACTGAAATTAAAAAAATTAAAATTCGTATCATAATAAGTCGATTTTAAAACCATTTGGATTAAACGTTTTGGATTAAAGCTTGATGGGAATGCCGATTAGCTTACCACCAATTTGAAGCAAATTTTTATAGAATGCTTTTTTAAAGCCAACCGGACTTAGCCACCACTTTTCGAAAAGCACTTTCCCGATGTGCCATTTCCGGCCAATTTGTTTTAAATGAACCTGAGGATTCGGTTCACCAAAAAAATCGCCGTAAGCAAATCCGGCCAAATCTTCTCCGGCTTCGAGCATGCAGTACCCATCGGCACAAAATTTTTCATCGGCTTTTTCGCCCTGAATTTCCCTGACAATATTCTTTGCGACAACTTCAGCCTGTAAGTGGGCAAAAACCCCGGCTTTGGGTAGCATCATTGGCTTATCCGGAAACCACCTGCCGGGTAAAGGAATGGAGGCAATATCGCCGATTGCAAAAATGTTTTCATACCTGGTTTGAAGCGTGGCAGGGTTCACATCGACCCAGCCGTTTGCATTCGCCAATTCTGATGTGCGAATAACCCCGGGAGCCTGGTGGGGTGGGATAACGATGAGCAGATCATATTCATAAGTGTCTTTTCCGTTGAAAAACAATTGTTTTGATTTGGTGTCAACCGAATTAAACTGCATCGACGGATGGAAGCGAATCCCTTTCTTATCGAGTATGCTTTTAACTGCATTCCCAAGTTCAGGTCCGGCAACAGGCAGCGGTTGTGGTTCAGGGGTAAAAAGGCTGATTTCAACTTTCTCCCGAAGCCCTTTTGACTTGAGGAAATCTTCAACAAGCATTGCACCTTCGTGCGGTGCACCTGGGCATTTGTAGGGCATCGATGCAATTACAACTGCAACCTTTCCGCCTGAAAAGTTTTTCAGCGTTTCATGTAATCTTTCCGCGCCTTCCAAGGTGTAAAAGGTATGAATGCTATTGTCCCAACCCTGAATTTTTTCAGGGGCCAAATCGGCGCCAAGCGCAATTACCAGAAAATCATAACGATATTCCTTTTCTCCCGCCTTTACTTTCTGCTCAGTCGGAACAATTTCAGTAACAACTGCATTTACTACTTCAATATTCTTTTTCAGGAGCGATTTGAGCGGGACACATATTTGCTTTTTCGTGCGGTCGCCGTTCATCAGCCACAAATATGAAGGGGCGAATGTGTGTTCGTTATTCTTTTCGATCAGAATAATTTTATGCTCCCCGCCTAAATGGTCGCTAAGTTCATTCGCTGTTACAATTCCGCCAACACCACCACCTATAATTATAATTGTTTTCATATTATCTTTATTATTAGCATTACTACCATCATGGCTACCATCAAAAACCCCATCCCTTTCATTCCTTGCATCATTTTCATATTACCTTTTTTGGGTTCATCGTGTTTATGGTTCATATCTACCATTCCGTGCATCGAACACATCATCATACCCATCTGATGTTGCATTGGCTCTGATTGCTTTTGCTTTTCTTCCAACTTCACTAATTCCATTCCGCACTTAGGACACGTTCCCGGTTTATCAGATATGATTTCCGAATGCATCGGACAAGCGTAATTTATTTTTGTGGAATCAGAAGCAACCGTAAGAATAGTATCTTGTTTATCCTTTTCTTGTTGTGCAAACATGTTTTGAAAGGAGCCAAATACCAACGCCACGACGATTAAAAATACGGATCTTATTTTCATTTCGGTTGTTTTTAAATATTAGTTAAAGTTTCTAATTGTTTCATTTTCCACTCCGGATAACCTTCGTCCAACCTGCGAACCTGGTAGCCCTGATCTTTCAGAAGTTTTACGGCTTCATCGGCCAGAACACAGAAAGGTCCACGGCAATAAGCGATAATCTCTTTTTCTTTGGCAATGTTTTTCAGGCTGGCCATCAATTCATTCATAGGGATGGAAATTGCCCCGGTGATATGACCAAATTCGTATTCAATTGATGGGCGAACATCGAGCAACAACACATTTTCGGCTTCAATCATTTGCGCTAGTTCACCAAGACTAACCGCATTTTGCGCGTTATTGTCTTCTCGCTGCCGGTTCATAATTTTTTCCAGTTCGGCTATTTCCTGCGATCCGTAGCGAATTACATGCTGATACAGGGAAAGAAAGTCATTATTGATTAAGGAATAATACACGTATTGCTTTTCTTTTCTTGACTTTACAATGTTGTTGTTCTTCAATACCTGAAGATGTTGTGAGGCATTGGCAATCGTAAGATTGGTAGTTTGTACAATTCCTTCCACGCTTTTTTCGCCCTGAGAGAGCATTTCAATTATTTCTAAACGATTAGGATTAGAGATGGCTTTGAGCATTTTTGCAAGTCCATCATACATGGCATCTTTAAATTCGCGACCTTTCATTTGAATTGTATTAAAATGATTCGGCGAATATATGAAAGTTATTCAAGTATTCAATAATATTATTGAATACTTGAATAAAAAATTTTGATCTACTTCAACATCGAAATCCTATTTTGTTACGCAATAGTCGCAGCTACATTCTTTGCACTTTGCTTTTTCAAAAGCTTCTTAGCATTAAGCTACTGAAAAGTAAATAAGCCTCGCTCAAATATGCCAATATGCCTTTCATCCCCAAAGTGTATTGTTTTGATGATCTGGGATTGGAACAAACCCCGAAATATTTCGGCAATGAATGCAATGTGATGGCCGAAATCCTGCTAAACCGCTATGATCTTTTCATTTCAAGACGTATGCTGACCCACATTACCACCAACCTTTCCGCTTCCGAATTGGAGTCTATTTATGGCAACCGGATCAGAAGCCGGATGCGCGAAATGTTTAACCTGGTGGCCTTTAACAGGGATACGAAAGATAAGCGGTTTTGAAAATTTTTGCGGTCAGTTTTTTACATTGACTTTTATTCCATGTGGGCAGAGTGGATAGGTTGAGAGATATGAAATGAAGTGCGAAAATTAATCTGATGCTGATTATTTTAGAACGAAAACATGCTGGTTCTGAATAAAATATATAGTTCTCTAGGAATTCTACTATTTTTTAATTTAACTTTACAAATAGCTCATAAACAACAATAAACCGCATCGTAATTTTATACTAATCTATCTCTTATTTGAGTTTAATCTTTAGCTATGCACCACTCATCATATAGAAAAGGGCTGGTAAATTTTTTCATTGCAATTAGCATTCCTTTTATTGTATTATTGGTTCAATGGCAGTTGTGGTCTTTTATAAGTCCATTTGTCTGGTTCTTATTCTATCCAGCAGTGTTTTTCAGTGCACGTGTCGGGGGACTGAAAGCAGGTATTGTAAGTACCCTGTTATCAGCAGCTATGGTCTGGTTTTTCTTTTTACCGCCTGTATTATCATTTGCAGCAAAAGATTCAAACGCTTTTTTTTCAGTTGTCATCTTCATTATTATGGGTTTCCTTTTTAGTGATGTACAGGAGAATCTTAGAAAAGCGAACCAAAAAACTCATGAAGCCCTGAATGCTGCACGGGATGCAAACGAAAAAATAAGCCAACTCTATGAAAAATCAGTTGAAGCGGAGAGACTTAAAACCCATTTTTTCACCAACGTCAGCCATGAGCTCCGCACCCCGCTTACTTTAATTGTGAATCCTGTTTCCGAGTTATTGAAGAAGGGAAAGTTCGATAAAAATGTAAAGTATGATCTTGAGCTTATCCAGAGAAATGCCAATGTTCTATACCGACGGGTGACTGATTTGTTAGACATCTCCAAATTGGAAGCCCACCAGATGACCTTAAATTATTCGCGTGTTGACCTGGTTGAAAATACCCGGTTGATTACTTCTTATTTTGACTCTATCGCCAAATCAAATAAAATCCAATATTTAGTTCAACTCCCTGACAAGTTAATAGT